>Ga0207689_10000585_pt1 | contig 34768 bp, 25 predicted proteins | sample KBSMisM52_FD_184312 | JGI IMG/M metagenome (GOLD analysis project Ga0207689, IMG submission 184312) | Miscanthus rhizosphere microbial communities from Kellogg Biological Station, Michigan, USA - KBS Miscanthus M5-2 (SPAdes) (version 2) | ecosystem: Host-associated > Plants > Roots >...
CAAGATCATCGATATGTATCCAGCTGATGACCTGCCTGCCCGATCCCAATATGGCGGCTATGCCAAACCGTAAGGGCAGCTTGAAACCAGGCAAGGCACCTGCTTCATTAGCCAATACGATACCTGTTCGAAGCTTCACCAATCGTTTATTTAATTGTGCAACCGGTTCAATACTTCGTTCCCATTGAGCACAGGTTTGCCCGAGAAAATCTGAGTACGCCGCGTCACTCTCCGTAAACTCCTTATCAACTGAAAATTTATCGGGGCCATACCAGCCGATAGCAGATGCGCTGATCACAGTTTTTACAGTATTACTATTTTCAGACAATACCTTTACCAGCAATTCGCCGCTTTTTACGCGGCTATCTGCAATCTCTTTTTTTCTTTTTTGGGTCCACCTTTTGTCGCCCACGTTGGCACCGGCAAGGTGAATAATGCAATCTGATTTTTTTATAGCATCAACATCTATGAATTGGCTTTTTACATCCCATTTTGCATAGCTGATGTTTTCGTTTGTCACCGTATGTTTTGAAGGATCACGGGTTAAAATAATGATGCTGTAATTCTTTTCCAGCAATGCCTTTGTTATTGCCTGCCCGATCAAACCTGTGCCGCCTGTTATGAGGACAGTTTTATGTACATTCATTGCTGTAAAATTCAATAATTTTTGATCAACTTCCCGCCGGCATGTGTTCCGGGATTTGCAAAGACACTTTCACAGTGCTGAACAGAATTGTTGCAGTACAAGGGAGTGACACAAGGGACGGTGATAGTAGTAATACAGCCAAGTACATAAAAATCATTGTATTGCCTTCATTTTTAACGAAATGGCTTATTGCACCCCGAATTGTTATCTTTGCGCCGTTTAAATAAAATGCATGGCGCCGAATTTCAATCCTGATAAACAACATACCCTGAAATCTCCGGTAAGTATCTCGGGCACGGGCCTTCACACAGGCGTGCTTGTGGATATGAAACTGAATCCTGCCAGTCCCGGTTTTGGTATTCAATTTCAACGCGTAGATCTGCCGAATAAACCTGTAATAAAAGCTGATTGCGACCTGGTAACGGATACAAGCCGCGGCACAACGCTGGAAATCGGTGATGCCAAAGTGAGCACTGTAGAGCATGTGCTGGCTGCATTGGTGGGCATGGGGGTTGACAATTGTTTTATTGAAATAAATGGCCCTGAAATACCGATCATTGATGGCAGTTCGGAACCATTTGTAGAACTGATTGAAGAGACCGGCGTTTCTGAACAGGATGCCGCAAAAGTGTGGTACAGCATTGATGAAAACATTTTCCATGCCGATGACAAAAAGAGAGTGGAAATGGTGGCTATGCCGGCGACGGAATACAGCATCACTACATTGATTGATTTTAATTCTCCTGTACTCGGCACGCAACACGCGGGGTTAAAACATATCCGTGATTTCAAAAACGAAATTGCTCCCTGCCGTACGTTTTGCTTTTTACATGAGCTGGAGATGTTGCTGGATAACAATCTTATCAAAGGCGGCGATGTAAACAATGCAATCGTTGTGGTAGACAAACCAGTTGATGACAAGGAAATGGCGCGATTGAAAAAAATCTTCAAAAAAGATAAGATCGAAGTAAAGAGTGAGGGATATCTCAATAATCTTGAACTGCGCTTTCCCAATGAGCCTGCAAGACATAAATTATTGGATGTTGTTGGTGATCTTGCATTGATCGGCTTTCCGATTAAAGCAAACATCATTGCAAACCGGCCGGGGCATAGCACCAATGTAGAATTTGCAAAAAAAATCAAGCAGTACATAAAAAAAAACAAACATACCAAAGGAGTTCCCATTTACAACCCAAGTCAACCTCCAGTTTATGATCAACAGTTTATTGAAAAAACACTACCGCACCGGTTTCCATTTGCATTGGTGGATAAGATCATTGAGCTGAGCGATACGCATATTGTGGGTGTAAAAAATGTGACTTTTAATGAATGGTTTTTCCAGGGGCATTTCCCGGGTAATCCTGTAATGCCCGGCGTGCTTCAGATAGAAGCGTTGGCCCAATGCGGCGGAATTCTCGCTATCAATCTTAGCGGAGGCGGCAACTACGATACTTACTTCCTGAAAATCGATAATTGCAAATTCAAGCAAATGGTAAGGCCGGGAGATACCTTGCTGTTGAAGCTCGAATTGTCTGCACCGATCCGCCGGGGCATATGCGAAATGAAAGGCACCGCGTACGTGGGAAATAAAGTAGCTACAGAAGCCGACCTTGTGGCGCAAATTGTAAAGAGATAGGCTGATTTTATTCCATTTTATCGGCGTTTCATCCGTGAAATCACGTGTCGTTAAAAACTATTAACATCTAATATGAGATAGTTGAAAAAAACGGCATTTTTCAGAGGTATAAACTCCGCTTTACCCCTGTATTTTTCGTACATTTGCTGATTCTATTTTAAGGTACTTTTCCAGAGCGTTTAATTCCCATTATGAATGTAGAAACTAACGAAAAAATTGCACCGGCCACGAACGGATATGGCGCGGACAGTATACAGGTTTTGGAAGGTTTGGAAGCTGTGCGGAAGCGTCCGGCAATGTATATTGGCGACATCAGTGAAAAAGGTTTACATCACCTGGTATATGAAGTTGTAGATAATTCTATTGATGAAGCGCTGGCAGGTTATTGCAAAAATATAGTCGTTACGATACACGAAGATAATTCTGTATCGGTGGTAGATGATGGCCGCGGCATTCCGACAGGTATCACTACAAAAGAAAAAAAATCAGCCCTTGAGATTGTAATGACGGTGCTGCATGCCGGTGGTAAATTTGATAAAGACACGTATAAAGTTTCTGGCGGTTTGCATGGCGTTGGTGTAAGTTGTGTGAATGCACTGAGCACAAAGCTGCACGTGACTGTAAACCGTGACGGAAAAATATTTGAACAGGAATACAGGATCGGTGTACCGCAGTATTCTGTCCGCGAAATTGGCGAAAGCGAGACAACGGGCACAAATGTTCGCTTCTGGCCTGATGATACGATTTTTACAACGACTGTTTATAAAAAAGATATTCTCGAAGGCCGCCTGCGTGAATTGTCTTTTTTAAATAAGGGCGTCCGGATCATACTCAATGATCTTCGTGAAAAAGAAGAAAACGGCGACACTTACTCAAAATCTTTTTACAGCGAAGGAGGTATTGTTGAGTTTGTCGAAATGCTGGATAAAAATGCAGGGCGTAATCCACTCATTCCAAAAATTCTTTTTGTTGAAGGCCGGGATGAAGTAACAAATGTGGGCGTAGAAGTGGCTATGTGCTACAATGATTCTTACAGTGAGCATATTTACTCGTATGTAAATAATATCAATACAATTGAAGGTGGTACGCATGTCGCCGGCTTTCGCAGGGCGCTCACCACAGTCTTTAAACATTATGGTGATAAAGAGGGCGCTTTTGAAAAAGCGAAAGTGCAGATTGAAGGAGATGACTTCCGGGAAGGGCTAAGCGCAATCATTTCTGTAAAAGTGCCGGAACCTCAATTTGAGGGGCAGACAAAGACCAAGCTTGGCAACAGCGATGTGATGGGTGTGGTGAATGCAACTGTATCCAAAGTATTGGAGGCTTACCTCGAAGAAAACCCAAGAGACGCGAAAAATATTATCAGCAAAGTAATACTGGCGGCACAGGCAAGAGCAGCTGCGCGAAAAGCAAGGGAGCTTGTACAGCGCAAGAGTGTATTGAGCGGTGGCGGATTGCCGGGTAAGTTAGCTGATTGCTCTGATCGTAATCCCGAACGCTGCGAATTATTTCTTGTTGAGGGAGATAGTGCCGGTGGTACCGCTAAACAGGGCCGTGAGCGCAGTTTCCAGGCCATACTTCCTCTCCGCGGTAAAATACTTAACGTGGAAAAAGCGATGGAGCATAAGATCTACGAGAATGAAGAGATCCGCAATATGTATACGGCGTTGGGTGTAACCGTGGGTACGCCGGAAGATCCGAAGGCATTAAATCTTGCAAAACTCCGTTATCATAAGCTTATCATTATGACCGATGCCGATGTGGATGGCAGCCACATTGCGACACTGATTCTTACATTCATTTACCGTTATATGACGGAGCTTGTTGAGCAAGGCTATGTTTATATTGCACAACCTCCGCTCTATCTTGTGAAAAGAGGAAAGGAGCAGGCATATGCCTGGAACGAAGAACAACGAAAAGCTTTAGTAGAGAAACTTGGTGGCGGTAAAGAAGACTCGGTAGGCATACAACGTTATAAAGGTTTAGGTGAAATGAATTCTAATCAATTGTGGGATACAACGATGAACCCCGATACAAGAACGCTGAAGATGGTAACTATTGAAAGTGCTGCGGAAGCGGATCGAATTTTCAGCATGCTGATGGGCGATGAAGTGGCACCGAGAAGAGAGTTTATCGAGAGCCATGCAAAATATGCGAAGCTGGATGTTTAATACCTCCGCTTAACTCCAACATAATTTACTCCTGGTCTGTTTGACCGTTTGATGAGAAAACAAAAGAATAGTCACCTGTTCTTATTGTTTCACTCATGCTTAACCGGGATAAAAAAAAATCATTCTTTTTCATTGCATTATTGACTGCCGGTGCAATTGGCTATACACAGCCGGCTGCTTTCTTTTCTTATCGCGGAAACAACTTTTCAGAACTGAGCTGTGGTGGCATTGTGTATACGCCTAAACAAAATAAATATCACCAGTCATTTGGTGCAGGTGCAGCATGGGTGAAAACACCGATTGATTTGCGACAGCCATTTACCGTAAGCTTTGTTTTGGATTACATCGATACTACGGGCGAAGACGGCAGTGCGTTTGTTTTTCAAACCGATACAAATGCCGTTGGAGAAACTTATAACGGTTTGGGTTACCGCAAAATTGATCAATCAATCGGCATAACGTTTGATGCCGTGAAAAACGATTACGATAATGATCCGGATTTCGATCATATCAGTATCCAGGCAAATGGTGATCTTGATCACAACTCATCAAACAACCTGGCCGGGCCGCTATCACTTGAATCATTTTATGAAATTACTGATCCCATTGGTGGAGATCCGATTATTAAGTTTCATCATCTTATAACTGTTACATGGGATCCATCGGCAACCCTTCTTTCTGTTGCCATTGATAAAGTAACCTATATCACCGCCGGGATTGACCTGGTGCAAAAAATTTTCAAAGGAAATCCTATTGTTTATTGGGGATTTACGGGCTCAAACACACAGACTGTTGCGCTTCCCCCGACTGCGGAAGTAACATTCGGCTATGCGTATTTCTTTTTTGGCGATGTATTTCCGCGTTATTCTTCAGACCCTGTTTTAGATACCTGTTTCGGCAAGGCGATCACATTTTCCGATTCTTCGAAATACAATTCAGATTACAGCTTGCAGGATCTGAGCCTGTTTAAATGGTATTGGAATTTTGGTGATGGAACTTTATCGACTGATCGAAATCCGCCTGCACATAATTATCCGGCACCGGGATATTATGAATTGAAATTTACAGCCACCAATCAGCTGGGTTGCACTACCGATACATTGAAAAGGATCATCCGTCTTGGTTCCAAACCAAAACCTGATTTTTCAGTTGAAACATTTTGTACGAATTCGCCAATTCAATTTATAGATCAAACAACAATCGATGTGGGCATACCGGTAGCCTGGCATTGGAATTTTGGGAATGGAATAATATCGGACGATAAAAAGCCTTTTACGAGTTACACCACCGCAGGTATTAAATCTGTAACACTTAGTGTAAGCAGCGAATTTGGGTGTCGCGCCGATACAACAAAAACATTTCCCGTGACGGATAAACCTGTTGTTGATTTTAACTACATAAAAGATTGCGAAGGAAATGTTTTTTATAACTCATCTCTTTTGAATAACACGGTCATGAAAGAATGGCAGTGGAGCTTCGGTGATGGATTTGTTTCGAATACAAACCAACCGCATCATTATTTTTCAAAAAACAATACGTATACAAGTTCGCTATTCGCTGTATCAGAAACCGGGTGCGTATCGGATACGGTTAAAAAAAATATTGTAATAAACAAAGTGTACCCGTTTGCCGGCAACGATACAATCATTGCCACCGGTCAGCCACTGCAACTGAATGCATCCGGTGGTACTGTTTATTCATGGCAACCTGCAACCGGGCTAAATGATACAAATATTGATAACCCGATTGCTGTATTGCAGAAAGACCAGGCGTATGTTGTATCGATAAGGAATGACGATGGCTGTGAGGGTCGCGATACGATCAGGATAAAAGTCTACAAAGGGCCGGATCTGTATGTACCATCTGCATTTACCCCGGATCATAATGGATTGAATGATGTATTTCGTGTAACGGCGCCGGGCTTTAAACAACTCGATTATTTGCGTGTATATGACCGATGGGGCAAACTGGTGTTTGAAACCCGCGATATCAGCAAAGGATGGGATGGAACATTGCATGGCGTTGAGCAATCAACAGGCGTGTATGTTTGGATTGTTAAAGGAATTGATTATCGAAATGAGTCATTATTCAAGAAAGGAACGGTCACTTTAATAAGGTAATACTATACCGTCTTTCGGAGCTCAAAGAAAATTTCATTCTTGCATTACTGCCTGACTTATTATTTCTTCTTTTGTCAGCGGATCCGGGTTCAATACATCGCAAAGAGCATTATATAATTTCGGTAACCGGGTCTTTAATTCTTCCGGCATTTCAAAAAATGCTTCTACACTCAAAATGAATGGACGCAGTGGATGCATCAGCCGTTATTTTCATAAAATTCCTGGTTTTGGTGTAAAAATGCCGGGGCAGTAAAAAAATCATTCTGCATCCTAAATTGGATTGCCGGCTCTTTTTACTGATTATTAAGGCGCTATGATGCGAAACGGGCCGTTTTCCACACTTAAACAGAACTTTAAAGACCCCTAAAGGCTTGAATTCCGTAATTTTGCGGCATTGTTAATTCTTAAAACTGGAATCATGGCAGACATCACATTAACGGCGTACAATGTAAAAACAAAAGAAAAGGGCGTGCCCATCCAGGATGCTGTTATTACAAAAACAGCCAAAGGTGCTTATATGGTGCAGGGAAATGATGGTAAAGGAAACAAACTAACTACACTGGTGAACGAAGCAAAGGCATTGGCGGCGATTGAAGCCGGCATTGCGAAGAAAGGTTGGTAACAATAATACAAACAAACTTATTGGCCCCCGTTTCATCAGAGCGGGGTTTTCTTTTTATTGTAACAGCACAACGGTGCCTTTGTCGGTAAGACTCCGCTTTAATACGAAATCAAAATACTCGCTGTAAAAAACGTAGGCGCCGATTGGCGCTTTTTTACCTCGGTAAGATCCATCCCATCCATCGTTTGGATTAGACGTTTCAAATACTTTTTCTCCATTGCGGTTAAATACAATCAAATGATATTTTGGAACGGGACAAAATGCTGCGGCACGGAACTGATCGTTTTTCCCATCTCCATTCGGTGTGAAGCCGGTTGGAAACTGTACACACCGGTCTTTACATTCTACAGCCTGAACAGTATCACTATAATTTCCGCACATGTTTTCGGCGTATAAAGAATATTTTCCTCTTTGATTTACCATCATCGATTTTCCCGAACCACCACCATTGCTCCATGTATACCGCGTGTCATCGTCCGGTATTACCTGTAAAACGATACCTGCCGCATCGCAGGGTATTATAAACGGTTCCCCTAATTCAAAATGCGGTTTATCTATCACAATTGAATTTACTTCTGCTCTTGGCGTTTCACATCCACGGATGGTTTGAGACACCCAATATTCCCAATGGCCGGTATCTGCTGTCGTCTGCACAGGCGGTGTTATGGAGCCGGTGCCTCCTACCGGGCCAGTATACCATAAAATATTTTGTCCCTGTGCCCTTATTGTTTCAGGTACGCCACCCTTGCAAAGTTTTACATCCTCAACAATCGGTGATAAAACAAATGAATTGAAAAGTACCGTGGTTGTATCTGTTTGCGAGCAGGTACCATTACTCACCGTCACCCAATACTTTCCATTCCTGGTTACAGTTAGTGATCCGTTTGTACTCTCCGGGTCAGACCATGTATACGTTACACCGGTAAGTGGCACAACGGTCAGTTGTGTAATGGTATCATTACAAACGACGATGGTATCACTGCTGAATAATTTAGCCGGGATGGTACATTGCGACTGACTGCGCAAAGCAGTCAGCATTGTTATAAAAAACAGGAAGGTAACGGTGGTCGTTTTCATGGATAATCGTTTCGCCTTTTCATGAATATGGATGCCTTTCAGGAACAATAACCTTACCAAACGCCGGAAACAACGTTTATCTCTCGCCGAAATGGAAGATTTACGTAGCTGAATTACTGCTTGATTACCCTGAATAATTGTTTCTTTTCGCCGGCAGATACTTCAATAAGATACAAGCCGGAAGTATAGCGTGCTGCCTGCAGGTCAATCGTTGTTTTCTGAACAAAGCCATTGATGACTGGTGTTATTTCTTTAATCAGCTTTGCATTCACATCGTACACCTTCACTGTCATCTTTTCTCCTTCTGATGCCTGGTACACAAAATTGAATACGCCGGGTGAAGGATTCGGATATACCTGCCACTTTACATCCACATCAAAGAAAACGGGCTTTATAACAGAATAAAAATACTTGCCGTCTTTATCGATCACTTTTAACCGGTAGTAGCGCACACCCGATTTATTTTTTTCCGCATCAGTAAATTCATATTGCTGTTCAGACGAACTGTTGCGGCTGTTAACCGTTCCGATTTTTACAAACTTATTTTGCTGATAATCGCTGTATCCAATTGCCACTTCAATTTCATAACGGTCTGTATTTATTTCTTCAGAACTTATCCATTGTACCATCACGTCATTGTTTGACTTCTTCACCACTGTGAATTTTTCAAGTTTCACCGGCAAAGAGTGCATATCATCCGGTCCGCCGTTGTTCAACCAGAATTCGGAGAAGTTTTTCACTTTGAATTCGGCATAATAACCTTTGTCAAACGGAACTTTTACAACATCCGGTTGGGAAATATAAAGCCAGCTACCGAGTATATCATCCGTTAACGTTCCGTTCTCATTGCTTATAGTCGCATCGCTATATTTTGAAACACCCAATTCATAAGCAGACGATGGTTTTGAACAGCTGCCGCAGCCTGTTGCATTAATGAGTGTTTCCGTTTCCGTATCAAGGAAATAAAAACGAACCGTAGCAGAATCAGACAGGTTTACCGTTGCAGGTTTTATCGTGATATTTCTATCGTGATAATATTGATTGCTATTCGTACGCACTGCGCCCGTATTAATGTAGGCCTGCACATCCGTTGAACCCATATTCCCGTTATTCGGCATTACCGATGCTACTAATTTTCCACCGGAAGTAAAATCAATCCAGCTTGTACCACCACTGATTGTTTGCGTAACAGGTGCACCCATTGTTGCACCATTATAAATACCATAAATGTTATCGTAAATATGGATATCATCTACAGCAATACCTTCGAAACTTGTATACGGGTCGGATGCCATTACAAACCTCAAACGTAAACGGTTCAGCCCGGTTGGTAACGGAATAGTTGCAACATGCCAACGCGTATAATCCCGGATACTCCACACGTTTACATTGTTACCACTACCGTTTTTATTATACCAATTTGTACCCAGGCCATAAGCGCCCAATTTTGTCCACGTGGTACCGTCTGCGGAATATTCAATATACGCTGCATCGCAAAGTGTGGTGCCGCAATCTTCCAGGTCAAGCGCCACACTGAAACTTAATGTAGGGGTGGTCATTCCCGCAATATCGAAACAAGGTGAATAGAGATAAGATTGTTCGAGATCATTATAGTTACCGACAAGGGAAGTTTTCCATGCTTTACTGCCGCTTGCCGCACGGTTTATTTTTTGAGAAGCCGGCGTTCCATATTGCCATGAACTTTTTTGACCATCCGCATACCATGAACCATTGTCTGCTTCAAAATTCTGCAGGTATGGGAACGATGAAATTACCGGCGAGTTATACAGGTTAACAGTTGCCGTATCATTTGCCCTGTATGAATCTGTTGGATAATCTACCCACACTTCAACAGTGTGAGGTCCTGCAGCCGATAGATCAGCCGTAGCTGTGAATGTGTATTGAAAACTCGTATTGCCATTAACAGATGCTATTGTTTCTGTTGTAACCGGACCGCCGTCTTTTCTGAAGCTCACAGGAATATTTGTAATAGTTGTGTTAGCACTATTGCGGACCGTTACTTTTATGGGTACTGCATTTCCCAGGCCACAACTTGAAATAACAGGCGTGTCAATACGGACCATTTGTATATCGTCTGTTACTCTATACAGATGAATATCATCAAATGTATACCCTGCCCCGGACAGATCATCTGCCATTAATATCTGGCCCCACTGTCCCCATCTCACCTGGAAGCTCGATGAAAAATTCTGGCTGCCCGCGGTAAGTGTGTCGCCAAGCTCAATACTCGAAGATTTATTAAATACACCCGGATCACCCTGGTTTGCATATAAATCATATACACTGATCCATGATTTTTGATCGTCGCCTCTTACCCACACTTTATTTGCAGCATTCGGAGCCTGCCCGTGATGCTTAAACATAAAATCAAGCCGGATATCATCCGTCGCAGCATTATATGCTGAAAGATTGAATGTTCCTGTTAATGAATCAATGGTACCGCCGTTAAACCTGTCCGCATCGAGCGTCAGCGCTTTCTCACCGGAGTAGGCAATTCCGCTGTTTACAAAAGTTCTCAATCGTCCATATGTTGTATTGGATACAAAATCATAACGGTCACGGCCAGACAATCCTACCTGGCTGCTGTAATAGGTTGCACTGTCAGCGCTTTCAAGATCATCAAGAAAATCAGATCCCACGTTCAATGTTATGGCAGGATTTGCAAGTTGCTTAACGGTTACGGTAATTGTGTCGTTGACAGGCACAGGATCGGTTGCTGACGTATTTTCTACAACTACACGTAACTGGTAGTTACCGATAGCGGAAAAATCATAGGTAGCAGCAAAATTATGTGTATATGTTCCGCCTGCTGCAATTGCGCTGCCATTCACCTCTGAAACAAACGGTGCTCCGTTTACGGAATATTTAATATTGAAGTTGTTGATGGCAACATCATCAAGATTTTTAACCCGAACACTTATTACTGTTGCGGCACCCAAAGCCGTTGATGTAAATTGTCGACCGGAAACGGGAGCCAATACGGCATCCATTTTTAAATCATTGTCTGAAATCGTGCCTGCACAGGTTCCGCTGTTGGGCTGTCTTGAGATTGCCACAGCCCTGCGACCGGGGTTGCCATTCAGGATTGCTCTTACCGTTACCCAATACACTGAATCTTTTGACAAACCGCTAAACGTATAGTTTGTCTGCGCGGCCGGTAAAATAGCTATCGAAACCATATCATCTCCGCGCAACATCATTACTTCATAACCGGTTGCCTCCGGTATGGCGGCCCAGCCGGTTGCAATGTATCCTTCGCATTGTGTTGCTGCAAGCGTATCGACAGGTATGCCGACAATTGTAAACTTTTCACTGGTGCTTACGAGGCCGCTTCCGTTCTGGGTAACTCTCACTCTTGCCTTATCGGTAAAACCAGTCGGCAATGTCCAGCCAAACTGACTGGTACCTGCAGCCGAAGTTCCGATATTAGTCCAATTGGATCCATCGTCGGATGAATAGTCAAGCGTAAAATTATTACCCGGGTTGCCAAATGCATCCCAGCTAACATAAATAAAATCTCCCTGTGTCAATCGTTCACCACCGATAGGATTGGTAATGGCGAGTGAAACCGGGATAGTATCATAAACCAGGAAATATTCCTGACGTGGATTTTGTGCAATTGCTGTTCCTTTTACGCGAAGTGTGTACGTACCTGTTGCAGGATTGTTGATGACTACCTGCTCTACGTTATTTATATGATCGACACCGGTAGTTGCAACGCTTGTTACATTACCCGGAAGCGTATCAAGTAGATACGGAAGATTAACTGCCGAAGAAGGATCTACTACTTCGAGATCGAGATCGTTTACCAATGTATGTGCTGCCAGCACTGCAGCAGCAGGATCGTTCCAATACAACATAACCTTTAACTGGGCTGTGTTTGCAGGAACTGTAATTGAATGCGTGTTGGTCTGGCTGTTTGCTACTGAATCATCAAAGTAATTGCTATTCTCCATCATTTTCACCGAACGAAGCAGGTTCATCCATCCAAACCCGTAACTGAAATCGGGCCCGGTATTTCCTTTATCAACGGCGCCATTAACAACCAATGCTTTTATCAGTCCGTTCTTCGGATTATTACCGTGAAGCTGGCGATATCGTTGATAAAGCAATGTAACACCACCTGCCGCTCCGGGTGAGGCCATACTCGTACCCTGTATAGCATTGTAGGTATTTATGGGATATGTTGACATGACCGGTTGCCCTTGTGTTACAATCTCAGGCTTGATACGGCCATCCCGAACAGGACCTTTACTTGAAAAACCGGCAATAACACCCAATTCGGAAGTTGCACCTACCGTAAGCAAATTTTTTGCGGTTTGAAAGCCACCGAGTACATTACTAAATCCATTGAGATAAGGCGAACAATTAAAGGCACCGCTATTACCCGAAGCAAATACATTTGCCAGGTAGGGCATATCGTAAGCGTATTGGTCCATGATACGTGAATAAATATCATAAACACCAAACGTTTCGCAATCGTCAACTACATTTCCATAAGAGTTATTTGTGACCACCATTCCATAATCGTTCACATATGCCGGAGCGTTTGCAAGAATCGCCGAAAATGCCTGCGCCACAATTGTCGCCCTGGGAGCAAAGCCTTTATATTTTTCGTTGATGATTCCTGCTCCCGCGGCAGTACCCATTACGTGTACACCATGAGCTGCGCCAACGAGTGGTGCCCTGTTTATTAATCGCCCGGTAAAATCAATATGCCGCAAGGGATCCGCATTATCTCCTATTCCAATCACAACGCCTTTACCATCCAAATTGCGTCCGAGCGTGGAGGTTAACACATTTGCTCTTGCATTGACGACATCTTTATTATTTAACGGCTTATCTTCTGCGGGGGCCGGTTGCACATATTCAATAAACGGAAGCGAGGCAAGTTCAGTTAATTTTTGTTGCGCAATGCGTACCGCAATCACCCTGTAATTTTTATAATCTTCAGAAAGAATGTCGGCGTTCTTTGCTTTTAATTCGTTTTTGACTGTTTCAAACGAGAATGTCTTGGGAAAGCTGATCCAAAGATCGATTGTACCCGGTACACGGACGGCCCAGGAAGGGAACCGTTTCTCCGCCAACGACGGAAACATTTTTTGCTCAGGCTTCAGATCAATAACAGATCTTGCCTTAACGGAATTTAATACAGATGTATTCAGTGAACCTCTTACCGTTGCTGTGTAAGCATTATATGGAACATAATCCAGCAGCTCGATACCGGCGCGGGATAATAGTTCTTTTTCCTGTGTTGTGGGAATATGATCAAACTGGATAACTGTAAATGTTTTGCCCGCTACGAATAAAGATTTTCTGTTAAACCGATCGGCGTCAACCGCAGAAATATTTTTTTGTGGAGTAAATGAACTGCCCTTTAATAGAATGCGATAATCTTTTTGCTGACCTTCAGCCAATAAGGACAAGCATAGCAGGGTAATCAAAGGAACTGGATTGCGGCTCATAAGTTTAGATATGGCTATAAAAATATACTAAAAAAACGGATTATGCCAGCAGGTTGAAGTGCCTAAACCATCGCCTTATTTCCGGCTAAAATGTATTGATGTACCTTACTAAAAAACCGATAGATGTCCTGCATTGATTTTATTGGTTCGACAATGATCAGGAAGTTTTTACCGGTCTGTTTCAACCTTGCCTGGTTCGTTTCTTTCTGTATAAACGTAAGGATATGATGAAAAGTTGCTGACTCAAAATAGGGCGAGTCCGGTTTATTTATGAAATAACCCCTCAAAATGCTGTCTTTCAGTATAAGCTTTTCAAAACCAAGCGATATGGCGAGTTTCCGGCATTGTACCGTTGTAAACAAATCCTTTACCTGTGGGGGCAGCGGACCGAAGCGGTCAATCATTTCTTTACGCATGGCATCGAGTTCCTCATCCGTTTCACAATTGTCCAGTCGTGTATAAAGTGAAAGACGTTCCGTGATACTTTCCACGTAATCGTCAGGAATGAGTATTTCCAGGTCTGTATCGATTGTACAATCCTGCACATAGTCGTCCTGTTTTGAGATCTCATCTTTGAACAGTTCTTTGAATTCCGTCCGCTTTAATTCTTTTATGGCTTCATCAAGCACCTTCTGGTACATTTCAAAACCTATTTCGGCCATAAAACCGCTTTGCTCGCCACCGAGCATATTACCCGCACCGCGAATATCCAGGTCACGCATCGCTATCTGGAAACCGCTCCCCAGTTCGCTATGCTGCTCCAGCGTTTGTAATCTTTTTCTCGCATCCTGCGGCAATGTGCTCATCGGCGGCGCCAGTAAATAGCAAAAAGCTTTTTTATTACTTCGTCCCACGCGACCGCGCAGCTGGTGAAGATCGCTGAGTCCAAACTGGTGTGCATTGTTGACCAGGATCGTATTTACGTTCGGAATATCCACCCCGCTCTCGACAATATTTGTACAAACAAGAACGTCGTATTTTTTATCAATGAAATCAAGAATCCTTTCTTCAAGAACATGACCTTCCATCTGCCCATGTGCGTAACCGATACTTAAATCGGGACATAAGCCACGAATTAAATTGGCCATTTCCGGTAATCCCTGTACGCGGTTATGAATGAAAAAAACCTGCCCGGCGCGTTCTGTTTCAAAGTAAATAGCATCGCGGATAACATCTTCATTATATACCAATACTTCTGTCTGAATTGGCTGACGGTTTGGCGGAGGCGTATTGATAATACTCAAATCCCTTGCACCCATCAGGCTGAACTGGAGCGTTCTTGGAATAGGCGTTGCCGTTAGTGTAAGGCAATCTACAGTTGTACGTAATGTTTTTATCTTTTCCTTATGGCCTACGCCGAATTTTTGTTCTTCGTCAATTATTAATAATCCAAGATCTTTAAATTTTACTTCTTTGCCCAACAGTGCATGCGTACCAATAATGATTTCAACTTTTCCCTCTTCCACTTTTTTCAGCGTTTCTTTTTTCTCCTTTGACGATTTAAACCTGTTTATGTAATCGACCGTCACCGGGAAATCCTTCAACCGGTCGCCGAATGTTTTGTAATGCTGAAAAGCAAGAATGGTAGTGGGTACAAGCACAGCAGCCTGCTTACCATCTACACATGTCTTGAAGGCAGCACGAATCGCAATTTCTGTTTTACCAAATCCAACGTCGCCACATACTAAACGGTCCATCGGCGACAATTGCTCCATATCTTTTTTTACGTCGGCTGTAGCTTTACTTTGATCCGGAGTGTCTTCATAAATGAAGGAGGCCTCCAGCTCCGTTTGTAAATAATTATCGGGGCTATGGGCAAAACCCTGTTGCGCTTTACGCTGCGCATACAGTTTTATAAGGTCAAAGGCAATTTCTTTTACCTTGACCTTTGTTTTTTCTTTCAGTTTATTCCATACGTCACTGCCCAGCTTATTTACTTTCGGAACGCTTCCTTCCTTGCCGGTATACTTCGCGATCTTGTGCAGCGAGTTGATATTTACATAGAGAATATCACTGTCTTTGTAAATGATCCGCACCGCTTCCTGCAGTTTTCCATTTGCCTCTATTTTTTGCAAGCCGCTATATACACCAACGCCATGATCAATATGCGTTACATAATCGCCGGGTTGCAACTCGCGGAGTGTGCGCAGCGTTAATGCCTTGTTCTTATTATAGGCCTGTTTTACTTTGTATTTGTGATAACGTTGAAAAACCTGGTGATCGGTGTAGCAAACAATCTTTAAATCTTCATCGATAAACCCTTCATGAATGGAAACCGGTACCGGGCTAAATTGAATATCTGAATTGAGATCTTTAAAAATGCTGTATAAACGTTCTAATTGTTTTGGATTGTCTGCAAAAAGATATAACTGAAAACCTTTTTTCTCCCACTGCTTCAAATCCTTTATCAATAATTCAAATTGGCGGTTAAAGGCGGGCTGCTCTTTGGTATTGAATTCAATCTCAAATTTCCCAATAGAAGGCTTATACCCGAATTCCACTACATGCCTTCGCGCCAGATCATTCGAAAAGTTGTTGACAGCAATAAAATCTTCAGCACTTGCCTCCTTCTTCAGCATTTTATCTTCATCTTCTTCGCTGGTCTTTTGTGTACCGGTGCTTTTAAATTCCTGCTGAAGTTTTATATATAATTGCAGATCTTCCTCACAATCTTCCAGCTTTTCTTTACAAAAACTAAAATCCTGTATCCACACGATCGTATTCTCAGGAAGAAAATCGAATAAAGAAACCCGCTCCGAGTTTTCAAACTGTGTATCTACATTAGGAATAATGCTTACCTGCAGCAGTTTCCGCTCACTCAATTGCGTTTCCGGATCAACGATGCGGATAGAATCCACATCGTTACCGAATAATTCTATACGATATGGTTTGTCATTTCCAAAACTGTATATATCGATGATGCCGCCCCGCAAGGCAAACTGGCCGGGTTCGTATACAAAATCAGTTCTATCAAAACCATAGTTTGCAAGTTTCAGCAGCAGTTCGTCTGTATTCAATACATCGCCGGTTTTGATACGGATGATATTTGACGAAAGCTTATCCGGCACAACTACTTTTTCAAACAGTGCTTCAGGATAAGTGACCAATATTTTCTTATTACCGCCCGCCGCGATTTTCGTCAACGACTCCGTACGCAGCATTACATGCGACGAATTCAATAAACGGTAATTCTTTTTATTCTTGAAAGAAGACGGAAAATAAAAGATGTCAAGAGCCTGCGTTAAATTTTCCAGCGTATTTTGGAAGTAAGCTGCTTCTTCAGCATCATTCAATATCACCAGGTGATTGAGCTGTTCGCACGATGGATGCAGAAAAGTGGCTGCAACTACAAATTCCGAAGAACTGCCGTGAAGATTTTTAAGGAAAATTTTTTCAGGTTGGGAAAAAGAAAGCCTGTCCGCCAATTGAAAAAGGCGGGGGGTGTCCTGGTATTGCTTCAACAAATTCTGAACGCCCATGAGGGTTGCAAAGATAACCCAGAACGGGCTCCCGTTCCAACCCATTTTTCAATACAAACAATATTCTGAAGATAATTTTTGGATTTTAACAGAATTTGATACTTTTAATCCAATGATTGCATGCCTTCTAGGCCAAAATGAAGCGGCACTTTACCTGTGTCGCTTTTTTATTTGGCAAAAATTATATAGAAAATATCGATCGTCTTCGAATGATTTCTTTTAACCTGCAGGTATGATCGAACGTTGACAAGTTGATCACAAAACATTTCTTCCATCTTATTTACTTACCGGAAAATATCAGCAGTAAGATCAGATCAGCATTCAAAAAAATAAAAAGGCCAACCGAAAAAAATTCCGTTGGCCTTTCTCACAAATGCTCCATCACAAAAAGTACTTTACTTCTGCAATTTGATTTCACCCACATCAACAGGTGAACCATCAGCAACAGTTACATTATCAACTGAAGCATCTTTGTAGGGTTCTTTTGCATCGACAACTACTTTGTATGTGCCGGCTTTTACTGCAAGTGAAAAAGCTCCGTTAACGACGTTTGCGGTGATGGAGTCAGTTCCACTCACTGCCCATACTGCTTGTGCAGCATCGGCAGGAGATACTTTACCGGTTATAGAACCTTGGTCAATTGTACGGAAAGCATAGAGTCCCGTGATAGCGGACAATGCGATTCCGCCTGCTAATAGTAAACGTTTCATAGTTCAGCGTTTATGATTATTAAATAAAAAATACAAATCCATTTCCTTATAATTGAAGGATAAAGACAAGAAACTTTGAAGTAGTGGATTTTTTTTAAATGATGGCAACTAATGATTCCAATGACCGTGCCAATGATTTTTTTTGTGCATAACTTGATTCTTTAATTTTTCATAGCTAAACGTTAACAAATTACAAGTGTAGAAATATATACACGATGATCAAAAATGTTATTATAACTTAGGCAAATAACTGGATAACGATTCCATTAATTTTATAGCTACCATATGGCTGTTCAACCCTGGCGCAAAGGCATTATAAAACGGATAGAAAATGAAACGCAGAATACCAAGCGCTTCTGGATAGAAGTGCCTGAAGCGGAAGTCTTCAATTTCAAAGCAGGGCAATTCGTAACGCTTGATTTGCCAATACATGAAAAACCGAATAAAAGGTGGCGCAGCTATTCTATCGCTTCATGGCCCGATGGAAGTAATGTTTTTGAATTGGTGATAGTAAAAATGGAAGGCGGTGCCGGCACGTCTTATATATTCAGTGAGTGGAAAGAAAATTCAGAAGTAGTATTCAAAGGAGCGCAGGGCGTTTTTGTTTTACCGGAACCGCTGGATAAAGATCTTTTCCTGATATGTACCGGTACGGGCATTGCACCATTCCGCAGCATGCTTCATTATATTGATGAACATAATGTGCCGCATAAAAAAATTTATCTCATTTTCGGAACCCGGCGAAAAGAAAACCTGCTATATTATAATGAACTTACCGAACTGGCACAGCGAATTCCAAACCTGCATTATATGCCTACTCTTTCACGGGAAGAATGGGAAGGGAAAACCGGTTATGTGCACGAAATATATGAGGACCTGATCCGCGAAAAACAACCGGCGCTTTTTATGCTTTGCGGCTGGAAAGATATGATCGATGAAGCGAGAAGGAGAATTGTTGAAGCGGGATACGATAAGAAAACGATTCATTTGGAGTTGTACGGATAAGCGATACGCTTTAGCTGCAGGACCTTCAGTTAGAAATTTCATTTTACCGAAATTTTTTAACAAAATCGCCTGGTTTACAGCTTATAGCTTATAACTAACAGCCGATAGCTCTATCGAAATTCTTACTAAATTCGTAAAAATTGATTTCATTATGGGTGCCTCCTCACTCATTGTACTGATGATTGCAGCGATTGCCTTTTCGGGTATTGCCATTCTTATATCCAAACTGGTCGTTAAAGCAACAAAGAATAAACAAAAAGGGCAACCATATGAGTGCGGTGTACCTACAAAAGGCCCGAGCTGGATACAATTCAATGTGGGTTACTATTTATTCGCATTGATCTTTTTGATCTTCGATGTTGAACTTGTCTTTTTATATCCCTGGGCCGTTGTCGTAAAAAAAGTAGGTTGGTTAGCGTTAGCAGAGATCGTGATATTCTTTTTTATATTGTTTACCGGGTTTTTATATGCGCACAAAAAAGGTGCATTGAAGTGGATGTAAACGAAAGGTTGATGTGTTTAATGGTTAAAAACTTTAAAGATTATTGATCGAAATGGCTGATAATACAAATACGGGCACTTTTCCAGGCGAGGTTCATAACACTCCCGGAGGAGGCGTTCTTGTGAGCAAGCTGGATGATGTGATCAATTGGGCGAGAAGCAACTCGCTGTGGCCATTGGTGTTTGGTACCAGTTGTTGCGCTATTGAAATGATGAGTACAGCGTCTGCGAAATATGATTGGTCAAGATTTGGATTTGAAGTGGCAAGAGCTACACCGAGGCAAGCGGATGTAATTATAATTGCCGGCACGATTGTCAATAAAATGGCGCCGGTGCTCAAAAGGTTGTACGACCAGATGGCTGACCCAAAATATGTTATTGCAATGGGGGCCTGCGCTACAAGCGGTGGCCCTTTTTTCTATAATACTTATTCTGTGGTAAAGGGGGCCGATCACGTGATACCGGTTGATGTCTATATCGCCGGTTGCCCACCGCGACCGGAGGCACTGCTGCATGCAATGATCACCTTGCAGGAAAAAATAAGAAGTGGATTGACAAGAGAACAAATAAAAATGCAAAAACCTGAACAGAGTTTTTAATGACGAATGAAGAGCTGAAAATAAAAGCAACTGAATTAGTACCGTCCGCAACCTTTGAAGAAGGTGGAGAGTGGCTCACTGCACAAATTGATCCGGGAAACTGGTTGTCTCTTGCCCGCGAATTGCACAATAATGCTGAACTTGCCTTTGATTATTTATTCTGCCTTACCTGTATTGATTTCAAAACCCATCTCACGATGGTGTATCACTTAACCTCGACAACCTACAGGCATACGCTGGTTATTAAATCAAAACTGAATCGCGACACACCGGAGATAGAAACGGTATCGCATTTATGGCGCACTGCCGAGTTTCATGAACGTGAAGCCTATGAACTGTTTGGTGTAAATTTTTTACATCATCCTGACCTGCGGTTATTGATTTTACCAGATGGCTGGGAAGGAAGAAACCCGATGCGGAAAGATTATGAAGATCCCATTAACATTATTAAGCTTTAAGATTATAAATTAAAATATTCAATGTTCAACGCTCAATATTCAATTTTCAAATCAGCAACGCTATGTTTATTCACACGAACATAGATTATTGAGTATTGACTATTTTTTATTGTTTTCATGTACAGAGCAACAGAAATATTACATGACCCTACGTTGGCGGCAGATAGCGGCGATATGATCATCAATATCGGTCCGCAGCACCCCGCTACGCACGGTGTGTTACACTTAGTGATTACGTTAAATGGTGAAACAATAAAGAAAGTTGAGCCGCATCTTGGCTATATTCATCGCTCCATTGAAAAGATGTGCGAGAGCCTGAGCTACCGGCAATTCATTTACGCTACGAGCCGCATGGATTACCTGTCGTCGCACATTAACAATCATGGATGCGCTATTTGCGTGGAAAAAGGATTGCAGGTTGAAATACCTCCAAGAGCAAAAGTGATCCGTGTATTGATGGATGAGTTAACACGCATCGCCTCGCATACATTGTGGTGGGGCGCTATGGCGATGGACGTAGGTGCATTGACGCCTTTCTTTCTTGCTTTTCGCGAACGGGAGATGATCAATGATATCATGGAAGAGACTTGCGGGGCAAGACTGACCATGAACTATATGGTGCCGGGCGGCGTGATGTTTGATATTCATCCCAATTTTCAGCGAAGGGTAAAAGAATTTATTGCCCATTTCAAAACTAAGTTTGATGAATATGACGAGTTGGTAACGGATAATATCATTTTCAAAAACCGTACGCAAAATGTCGGGTACATTTCAAAAGAAGATGCAATATCGTATGGTATGAGCGGACCTTCCGCAAGAGCAAGCGGCGTACAATGTGATATACGTAAATTGTATCCTTATGAAATTTATAATGAGTTGAAGTTTGATGAGATTATTGAAACGGGCGGCGACAGCTATGCCCGTTATATCGTGCGGATGAGAGAAATGGGTCAGTCATTATCTATCGTTGAGCAATTGATTGATAATATTCCGGATGGCGAATTCCAGGCAAAGACAAAAGCCGTATTGAAATTACCAAAAGGAGAATTTTATTCACGGGTAGAAACAGCGAGAGGTGAGTTTGGTGTATATATAATAAGTGAAGGCGGCACGACACCATATCGCATCAAATTCCGTTCACCGGGTTTTTCCAATCTTTCAGCATTGGATCATATTGCGCGGGGAAGTAAGATCGGTGATTTGGTAGCCATAATGGGCACGCTGGATTTTGTGATACCGGATATTGATCGGTAAAGACTAAGATTTGTTGGATTTTGAAAGATTCCCGGGTGGTTGAATGTGTATCCGTGGTTTGTATTGATGCATAGTGAACAGAACCCTGAAGAGTGCGACGCAAGCAAAGCTAAATGGCCCTACAAAAGCCGGGCACATAAAAAGTTAAAACTAAAAAACTATCCTTGTTCAGCCTCGAAAACATAACAAACACGATTCAGAAATGGTTGTATGACTCATTTCACCCTTCCGTTGCGCTGTTAATTGAATTTTTATTGGTGGCGGGTTGTATAATAGCACTGTTTTCCCTGCTGGGTCTTGTGCTGATCATGATGGAACGAAAAGTGTCTGCATGGATGCAGGTGCGGCTTGGGCCAAACCGGGTTGGGCCGAAAGGCATGTTTCAAACGGTGGCGGACACACTGAAATTGATCGTCAAGGAAGGCTTGACACCGGATGGCGCAGATAAATTTCTGTTTAATCTTGCACCGTTTATCGTGATGATTGTTTCCATGGTCATTATGGCACCGCTGATGTTTGCAAAGGGATTCCAGATCTGGGATATTAATATTGGTGTCCTTTTTGTCGCTGCTATTTCATCAGTGTCTGTGATCGGCATATTGATGGCCGGCTGGGCAAGTAATAATAAATATTCGCTGCTCGGCGCTATGCGCAGCGGTGCACAGATTGTAAGCTATGAACTGTCTGCAGGTTTATCTATTCTCAGCATTATCGTATTATCAGGCAGCCTGCGTATTTCAGATATCATTGCTGCGCAGGAAAATGGCTGGTGGATATTCAAAGGTCATATCCCTGTTCTCATTGCTTTTGTAATTTTTCTTATTGCTGTAACGGCGGAGACTAACCGAGCTCCGTTTGACATGGCGGAAGCAGAATCCGAATTGACAGCTGGTTTTCACACGGAGTATTCAGGAATGAAGTTCGCTTTGTTCTTTTTGTCAGAATACGTCAATATATTTATAGTATGTGCTATCGGCGCTACATTATTTCTCGGGGGCTGGATGCCGTTACATATCGGCCAGTGGCAGGGTTTTAATCATATCATGGATTATATTCCGTCATCGGTCTGGTTTTTTGGTAAAACATTTTTCCTGATATTCGTGATCATGTGGTTCCGGTGGACGTTCCCGCGGTTACGAATCGATCAGCTATTGAACCTGGAATGGAAATATCTTTTGCCCATCAGTATGGTAAACCTGCTGCTGGTAACGTTGATGGCGATACTGGGGTGGCATTTCTGAGCGGTGAATTGTGAATGCTGAATTGTGAATCTGAAAGAGTTCTTATAAACGAAGTATCTTTTTATGTGCCCGGCTTAAGTTCCTTAATTGGGCTTTCGTTGCGTCGCACTCTTTTACATTCTGTTCGCTATTCAGCTTTGAGCGTCGCTGCCTGAAGTTCACGTTTTTAATGAAAACAATGTTTATAACAAAATATATAAAAGATATTTTTGGCGCGGTGAAATCATTGTTCACCGGGATGAAGCTGACGGGTTATTATTTTACGCATCACAAAGAAATTATTACACAACAGTATCCTGATAATAAAGACACATTGGTGTTACCCGAGCGGTTTCGTGGCGAAGTGGTGATGACACACGATGCGAATAATGAACATGCCTGTACCGGTTGCACTGCTTGTGAACTGGCCTGCCCCAATGCGACGATCAAGATCATTACAAAGTTTGATATAACACCCGATGGGAAAAAGAAAAAGGCATTGGATACATTTGTTTATCATCTTGAATTGTGCACGATGTGCAATCTGTGTATTGAAGCCTGCCCGACAAATGCCATTAAAATGGCGCAGACCTTTGAGCATAGTGTGTTTGACCGTAACCAGCTGACCAAGAAATTGAACAACCCGGGGTCGAAGATCAGGGAGGGAATTGAATGATGAGTGATCAGTGAATGTGCATTGATTCGTAAATTTTTATAAATAGTGATTTCATTGTAAACTAACCCGATTGACTGCTTCACAAATTATATTCTATGTTATAGCTGCCTTTATATTGGGTACAGCGTTACTGTCTGTTACATCCCGTAAAATTTTTCGTTCGGCTATCTGGTTATTGTTTTCATTAATCGGCATTGCCGGTTTATATTTCTGGCTCGAACTGGAGTTTATTGCCGCTGTTCAGATAATCGTTTATGTCGGTGGCATTGTTGTACTGATCATATTTTCCATTTTTTTGACACAGCAGTCCGGTAAGGAAATGGCAAGGCCGCCATTGACACGGGTAATTGCATCTGTGCTTGCCGTCATTTTTGGTTTTGCATTGAGCTGGTTGCTGATTGAACGAAACAATTTTCAAAAAACCGGGAAAGCATTTGACTGGACGATTGCCAAAATAGGCACGCAGATGCTGGAGACGAATAAGGAAGGGTTTGCTTTGCCATTCGAGGCAGTCAGCATTCTATTGCTGGCGGCGATGATCGGCTGTATTGTAATTGCGATAAAAGTCCCTACCCAACCCCGCCCAACCAATCAAGAAACCAACACACCAACCTGAAGCCGAATAATGTTTAGCAATCTGAAATTATATAAATGAGTCAAATTCCAATCAGTCAAATTCTTTTTGTCAGCACTGCACTGTTCTTTATCGGCATGTATGGTTTATTTACACGCCGCAACATGATCACGATGCTGATGTCAATTGAACTGATATTGAATAGCGTCAACATCAATTTTGTTGTATTCAATAAGTATCTCTACCCTGACAAGCTGGATGGAATTTTCTTTACCATTTTTATTATTGCGATTGCTGCCGCAGAAGCTGCAGTTGCCATTGCTATCATCATTAACCTTTATAGAAGCCATCAGTCCATTGATGTAGAAGACGCCGAAGAAATGAAATATTAACGCCAATGCATTATCCATCTTATATAGCGCTTATTCCATTACTACCTTTAGCGGGTTTTTTATTACTGGGTTTATTTGGCAAAAAGTATTTCAAAAAATCATCGGGCATATTCGCCACTTTATTATTGCTGATCTCTGCCGCACTTTCGATCTATACAGCGTACCGTTATTTTTTTATTGATGGCCAAATAAATGGAATATACCACGCAGCTATACCCCTAAAATATACCTGGCTTTCATTTACGAAAGATCTTTCCATTGACATGGGCATTCTTCTCGATCCTGCGTCTGTAATGATGCTGGTTGTCGTGACTTTTGTTTCTCTCATGGTACATGTATTCAGTTTATGGTACATGAAAGGCGAAGAAAGATTCGGTACCTATTATTCTTTTCTCGGTCTTTTTACGTTCTCAATGCTTGGCCTTGTTATGTCTTCCAATATTTTCCAGATCTATATTTTTTGGGAGCTTGTTGGTGTTTCATCCTACCTGCTGATTGGATTTTATTTCGATAAACCTTCGGCCGTTGCTGCTTCAAAAAAAGCGTTTATTGTTACCCGTTTTGCAGATCTCGCTTTTCTTATTGGCATCCTTATATTGGGTTTCCAGGCAAATACGTTTGATTTTGGAACACTGATACAGCGTTTGACAGATAGTCAATCAACACAATTCATTGATATTACATCTGCTTCTTTTGTTGGCATTTCATTGATGACATGGGCATTAGTATTGGTATTCATCGGCGGCGCGGGAAAATCTGCCATGTTTCCTTTACACATCTGGTTGCCCGATGCCATGGAAGGCCCGACACCGGTTTCGGCACTGATACATGCCGCTACCATGGTTGTTGCCGGTGTATTTCTTGTGGCAAGATTATTTCCTGTCTATTATATCAACCAGGTTTCATTGCACGTGGTTGCATATGTCGGTGCTTTTTCGGCATTACTGGCGGCAATTATCGCCTGTACACAAACCGATATAAAAAGAGTTCTCGCTTATTCCACGATGTCACAGATCGGTTATATGATGTTTGCATTGGGCGTGTCAGGCACTGGTGAGCATGGTTTAGGTTATACCGCTTCGTTATTTCACTTATTTACACATGCATTTTTTAAATCGCTTTTATTTCTCGGGGCCGGCGCCGTTATACATTTTGTGCACAGCAATGAAATGAAAGATATGGGCGGATTAAAAAAGTTTATGCCCGTCACGCATCTTGTATTTTTAATTGCTTGCCTGGCTATCGCCGGTATTCCTCCTTTCTCAGGTTTTTTTAGTAAAGAAGAAATTTTATTGGCGGCGTATCATTCGAATAAGCTGATTTATGGAATAGCATTGTTCACATCAGGTCTCACGGCGTTTTATATGTTCCGGTTATACTTTTCCATTTTCTGGAACAATAAAAAGGAAATACATAACCATCATAGTGAGGGCACGTTGACAATGAAACTGCCCCTGGTGATTTTAGCGCTTTGTGCAGTGTTCGCAGGTTTTGTTCCGTTTGGCAAATACGTCACGCCTGATGGCGTGTCGTCCGAATCTTCGTTTCATATTTTGTTTTCAATAGCACCTGTAGCACTGGCATTAACCGGGATACTTCTTGCGGGTTGGTTATATAAAAATGCAGGTAATAAACCCGAACGGCTTGCTTCGGCAATCGGTGGAATATATAAGACAGCATACCACAAATTTTACATCGATGAAATTTATTTATTTATAACGAAGAAAATTATATTCAACCTGGTAGGCCGTCCTGCGGCGTGGATTGACAAGAATATTATAGATGGGCTGATGAATGGCATCGCAACAGTTACCGGCGGAATATCATCGGCAATAAAAGGAATTCAATCAGGAAAAGTACAGGGATATGCTATCTATTTTTTTGGAGGAATTGCTATTCTGACAGTCATCTTTTTATACTGGTGGAACTAAAACTATGAATCTTTCATTACTTGTCATATTACCACTGTTCATTGCGCTGTTGCTGTTACCATTTAAACAACTAAAGCAGGTCAGGGCAATTGCTTTATGTGGCGCATTGCTGCAATTCATCCTTTGCCTGATCCTCCTTATATTATTCTGGAAAGAACGGGCAAATGACAACACAGCAATCATGCTCTTCGAAAACAATTACACATGGTATGCACCGCTCCATATTAATTATCACACCGGCGTGGATGGCATTTCGGTTTCGATGATATTGCTGACTTCGTTTGTTGTGTTGGCTGGCGTTCTGGTATCCTGGAACATGCAAAAGTTCAGTAAAGAATTTTTCTTTTTGCTTCTGTTCCTCAGTGCAGGTGCCTACGGTTTTTTTATATCGCTTGATCTTTTCACGCTTTTCTTTTTTCTTGAATTGGCTGTTATTCCAAAGTTCCTGCTCATCGGCATTTGGGGCAGCGGAAAAAAAGAATACAGTGCTATGAAACTGGCGTTGATGCTGATGGGCGGTTCTGCACTGGTATTCGTAGGGCTCGCCGGTTTGTATTTCAATACCGACATTAATGGTCAACATAGTTTTGATTTGATGCAGATAATGCAATTAAAAATTCCAACCGGGGTTCAAAATCTCTTTTTTCCTTTTGCTTTTATCGGCTTTGGTGTTTTTACAGCGTTATTTCCATTTCATACCTGGGTGCCCGATGGACACTCGTCAGCCCCAACTGCAGCCTCGATGTTCCTCGCCGGCATTTCTATGAAACTTGGCGGTTATGGATGCCTGAGAGTCGCAACCTTCCTGATGCCGGATGCCGCCCATCATTATTCAACCCTCATCATTATTCTTGCCTGCATTGCCATTTTGTACGGAGCCTTCGCCACGATGATGCAGACGGATCTCAAATATATCAATGCTTATTCTTCCATCAGCCACTGTGGTTTTGTTTTACTGGGTATCGGTATGCTTACCAAAACGGCAATCACCGGTGCTGTGATGCAAATGGTATCTCACGGCCTCATGACAGCGCTTTTCTTTGCCGCGATCGGAATGATCTATGACCGGACGCATACGAGACAAGTGGCTCAATTGGGCGGATTGCTGAAAGTAATGCCATTTATTTCTGCCGTATTTGTGATTGCTGGTTTGTGTTCTTTAGGTTTACCGGGCTTTAGTGGTTTTGTTGCCGAAATGACCGTGTTTGTTGGCTCGTGGGAAAATGCCGGAAGATTTTATCATATTGCTACCATTGTAGCCTGTGCTTCGATCGTCGTGACCGCTGTTTATATTCTTCGGGCAACCGGGCAGGTGATTATGGGACCCGTTGCACGCAGCGAATACAATTTATTGCGTGACGCAAGCTGGAATGAAAAGCTGGCAGCGAGCCTGTTGATAATTGGTATTGTGGCCATCGGTATTGCACCGTTTTGGCTGAATGATTTATTAAGTCCGGCAACGGATATTATTATACAAAAACTGGCAAGCATTATTAAATAGATCAACCGACCGGATATACATGCTGAATGACTTTTTGATACTGATGAAGGCGGAACTGGTAATTACCATCATCCTCTTTATTCTTTTATTCCTGAAATTGGGTAATAAAGAATGGCAAAATGAGTCGCTCCTCAATATTATCAATATCCTGTTGTTGCTCAACCTTGCGTCCGGTTTCTTTTTCGCAAAATCCGGGACACTCTTCGGCGATATGTTTCAAACCAATGAGCTTATCCGTTTTGAAAAAAATATGTTGAACCTCGGTACGTTCATCATTTCACTGCAATCGTATGACTGGCTCAAAAATCATAAACATGTTCCGGAGTTTTATATGTTACTCTTATCTACACTCCTGGGAATGTTTTTTATGATCTCGTCCAATAATATCCTGATGTTTTACCTGGCCCTTGAGCTCTCCACTATCCCCCTGGCTGCGTTATCCAATTTCGATTTAGATAAAAGACGTTCGTCGGAAGCCGCATTTAAAATGATCATCTCTTCGGCATTTTCGTCAGGGCTTTTATTATTCGGTATTTCGCTGCTTTATGGAACAACCGGAACTTTAAATTTCCCGGAAATTGCTCAACATCTTAACGGAAGCCCCTTACAAATTTTTTCTTTCATTTTATTAATATCGGGTTTCGGCTTTAAAATTTCTGCTGTTCCTTTTCACTTATGGACAGGTGATGTATACGAAGGTTCGCCCGTTGCAGTTACGTCTTATTTATCAGTCATATCAAAAGGCGCTATCCTGTTTGTATTCGTTTCTGTATTGTATAAAGTATTTCAATCGCTGAGTACTGCATGGTACAATATTCTTTTCCTGTTATCTATTGCCACGATGGTTATAGGAAACCTGTTTGCATTACGGCAGCAGAACATGAAACGGTTTCTTGCATTTTCATCCATTGCCCAGGTCGGTTTTATCCTCATCGGTATTACGGGTCAATCGGCGGAAGGCAGTGCTTCAGTCATTTATTTTGTACTCGTTTATATATTTTCCAATCTTGGTGCTTTTGGTATTGTATCACTGGTAAGTGCTGTTACCGGCAAAGAAAACATGAGCGATTATAAAGGATTCTATAAAACAAATCCTTTATTGAGTTGGGTGTTTGCGATATCATTGTTTTCATTAGCAGGCATACCGCCTACTGCCGGCTTTTTTGGAAAATTCTTTTTGTTGCTTGCAGGAGCGGGTAAAGGGAATTACTTATTGATTACTATTGCAGCGTTGAATATGGTCGTTTCATTATACTACTATCTCAACCTGATTAAAGTGATGTTTATGGATGAAAATGAAAAGCCGGTTGAAAAAATCAATGTCAATAAGTTACCTAAAATCGCGATAATCATTTGTGTTGCGGGTATATTGATTACCGGATTGGCAAGCGGCGCGTACAATTATATTTATTCGCTGGTTAAATAACGTTCGACAACAATGGCTATAAATAAAAATCATGAATTTGAAGATCTGAATGGTGTAAAATGTGCCGTTGTGGAAAAAAATGTCAAGCCTGATCGTACCGCGTTTTTAAAAAATTTATTGGAGTATAACCGTTATACCGTAATCGTTGTTCCGTCACCTGCTCCGAAAGCACCGGCACCGGTTGCACCAAAAGAAGGAGAACCGCCTCCCCCACCGCCAATACCTCAACCGGAAACATTTACCGTCGGTGTTACTGATGTTACATTCAATTCTACCAATGCCATCTTTGGACGTTTGCTGCATACAAAAGATGGACATGTTGTTACCCTTGCCTACTGGCAACAGAAAGATAAACAGTCAAATGATGAGGTGCCTTATTTTGAATAAAAAGGTGAATAGTGAATGATGTTTTATTTTTTGGGAAAATCATTATGACCGGTTGATCTTTTTGTCTGGTTCATCTGATGGGACGATAAATATGACTGTTCACTTGATGAATAGCGAACGGAACCCTGAAGTGTGCGACGCAACGAAGTTTAATCGAAGTACAAAAGCCGGGAACATAATAAAAAAAATCCCGCCTCTAAAGAAGCGGGACCGTTTTTTTCATAAGGGTAATCTTTTATCAAGATCAAAATTTCCAGGGTAGAACCTGAACGGGACCAATTCAACAATTATTATGACACTCTTAGTAGGAAAATAGTTGCATCGCAGCTGCGGTGTGCTGAATCAGTTAATGTTAAACCCTTATGAAAAATTGAATTATTACACTTCAATCGGAACAGGAGTGTATGACTTTTTATTTTTTCCAACACGATGCCCGACAGTACCGAAGTAAAAAATAAAAAGATAACAGGGTATCATTATCCAGAATGCCTGTTGCAGGCCGATAGATTTTATTGCGCCAAGGCTCGCCCATATTCTCGGCAACACTGCACCTCCTGCAATGCCTACAATTAATAAAGCGGAGCCCGTTTTTGTAAATCGCCCGAGACCTTCGATAGCGAGCGGCCAGATGGCAGGCCATACGAGTGCATTGGCCAAGCCTAACAATGCGATAAATAATACAGATGTATAGCCGGTAGTGAAAATTGCTCCCAGACTGAAAATGACTCCAAGTACAGCAGATGCTTTCATCGCCGTAGTTTGCGACATATACTTCGGGATGGTAATAATTCCGGTGATATATCCTGCCAGCATTCCGATCATTGTATAGGTTGTAAAATGTTTTGCTACATCCAGGCTGATGCCGATCGCATTACCATACACTTGTATAATATCACCAGCCATTACTTCAACACCCACATACAGAAAAATGGTAACGAAACCGAGCCATAAGTACGGATAATTGAAAACACTCGGCCTGTTAACGACCGCAGATGATTCGCTGCTGTCTTCCCCTTCTGCCTTCACTTCGGGTAATGATGAATAAAAAATAAATATGGCGAGCAACACCAATACAATTGCTATAATCACATAAGGAAGAACAACACGTGAAGCCAGGTCATCCAATAGCGTTGCCTTTTGCAGGTCATTCATCGTTTTCAAACTTGCTTCGAGCGACGAAGAATCTTTCAATACGATTGCGCCCAGGATCAACGGGGCCAATGCACCAGCCGTTTTATTGCAGATGCCCATAATGCTGATACGTTTGGCAGCACTTTCAATAGGACCGAGAATTGTAATGTAGGGGTTGGATGCAGTTTGCAATAGAGCCAGACCTGTGCCAATGACAAACAATGCAAAGAGAAACAATCCGTACGTACGTGTTTTTGCCGCAGGGATAAACAACAATGCACCAATAGCCATTACCAGCAAACCAAGCATCATTCCTTTTTTGAAACCGGTTAATTTCAATACCCATGAAGAAGGAAAGGCCATCACAGCATAGGAAATATAAAAAGCGAATGTTACCAGCACTGCTTCCGATGTTGTAAGCTGGCAGGCAATTTTCAGATATGGGATCAATGTGCTGTTGGCCCAGGTAACGAAGCCAAAAATGAAAAATAAAGCGCCGATGATAAGGGTTGGTCCTGCGTTGTTGCCGGAACGGGCCGGCTGTTGCTGACTCATGAGTATGATTTGGTGATTAATGAAACAAATTACAGAATTCGTTTCATTAGTCAGCATTCAATCGGTTGTGTGAAATGCTAAATAAAAGAGTTTCGTTGATAAGGCTACGCTATTGCATTGTTCACCATTTCTTTCAGCTTATCAATCGCCACTCTTTCCTGCTGCATAGTATCACGATGACGAATGGTGACAGTATTGTCCTGTTTGGTCTGCTGATCAACTGTTACACAGAACGGTGTACCTAACGCATCCATTCGCCTGTATCGCTTGCCGATGGTATCTTTTTCTTCATAAAAACAGCGGAAAGAAGATTTGCAATCATCAATAATCTGTCTTGCTATTTCAGGCAAGCCATCTTTTTTTACAAGTGGCAATACAGCCAGTTTGATAGGAGCAAGTTTTGGAGGTAATTTCAAAACAACCCTGCTGTCCTGCTTTTCCGGCGTGCTTAAGTCCTGCTCATCATATGCATTGCTGATTACGAGCAAAAACATCCTGTCTAACCCAATGGAGGTTTCTATAACATAAGGAATATAATTGCCGTATGGTTTGTTTGTTGCCGGATCAATATCGTTGTCGAAATAATTCTGTTTTTTTCTGCTGAACTTTTCATGCTGGCTCAAATCAAAATCACCGCGTGAATGAATTCCTTCTACTTCTTTAAAGCCGATCGGAAATTCAAACTCGATATCACACGCTTCTTTGGCGTAGTGAGCCAGTTTTATGTGATCGTGATATTTATACTTCGATGCATCGAAGCCGAGGCTCAGGTGCCACTTCAATCTTTCCTCTTTCCAATATTTATACCACTCGCCTTCTGTGCCGGGGCGGACAAAGAACTGCATTTCCATCTGTTCAAACTCACGCATGCGGAAAATAAATTGCCTTGCCACAATTTCATTACGGAAAGCCTTGCCGATCTGCGCAATACCAAATGGTATTTTCATGCGACCGGTTTTTTGCACATTTAAAAAGTTAACGAATATGCCTTGTGCGGTTTCGGGTCTCAGGTATACTTTGTTGTCCTCATCATCTGACGAAACTGTTGATCCAAACTCCGTCGAAAACATGAGGTTGAATTGACGAATCTCTGTCCAGTTGCTTGTACCGCTGATCGCACATTTGATTTTATTATCGTCTATCAATTTCTTTAACTCCACAAAATCATCTTTGCCCAGCAACGCTTCCATTTGCTGCAGCACCTCTTTTGCCAGTTGCTCATTGCCGGCTGCTGTTTGTTCTTCTGCAAATGCTTCAATCAGATGATCTACCCGGTATCTTTTTTTGCTGTCTTTGTTATCAATCATCGGGTCGTTGAAATTGTCCACATGTCCACTGGCCTTCCAGGTAGTAGGATGCATAAAAATGGCCGCATCAATCCCAACTATATTTTCGTTTAACTGGGTCATGCTTTTCCACCAGTAATCCCTTATATTTTTTTTCAGTTCACTACCCCACTGGCCATAATCATATACCGCCTGTAAGCCGTCGTAGATTTCACTTGATGGAAAAATAAAGCCGTATTCTTTGCAATGAGAAATAATCGCCTGGAACCTGTTTGAATCGTTTGCCATAATGGCGGCAAAGATAATAGAACTGAAATTTATTGGATTTGATGAAGTAAGAGGAAATTTATCCCAGGTGCGCGCAACGCTCATTGCCATATTGCCCGAAAGCGTGTAAGGAATATTATTCTCCTGGAAAAATCGGCAAAGCTTAACAGTTGTGATTAAGCCGGCTTCATAAGCATCCTTCGTCAAGTTCAATATATGGTTCAGACCGGTTTAGCGTTCCGATCCGGTTCAGCATTCAGCAAATTGCCTTAATTTCGGCAAAATTTTAAGATCAATATGGCTGAAGTGATCCTGATGCCCCGCCTGAGCGATACCATGACCGAAGGGGTGATTGCTGCATGGCACAAAAAAGTGGGCGATCCTGTAAAAAAAGGCGAGTTGCTGGCTGAGGTTGAAACGGATAAAGCGACCATGGAACTCGAAAGTTATAAAGACGGTACTCTATTACATATCGGCGTAGATAAAGGGGGTAAGTTGCAGGTAAACGACTTACTTGCTATTATCGGCAAACCGGGCGAAGATGTCACCAAACTGATAAAAGACAGTTCCGGTAACGCAGCCAAAGCTCCTGAGAAAAAGGAAGAGAAGAAAGTTGAAAAAGCAGCTCCGAAAGCTGAACCTGCAAAGGCAGAAAAGAAAGAGGAAAAAGCTCCCGCAAAAACAGCTACAGCAACTCCTGCACTCGATATTTCCAAAATGGAAGAAGTAGTGTTGATGCCGCGACTGAGCGATACAATGACAGAAGGCGTAATTGCTTCCTGGCAGAAAAATGTTGGAGACGCTGTGAAGAAAGGTGACCTGCTCGCTGAAATCGAAACGGATAAAGCAACGATGGAGCTGGAGAGTTACAAGAATGGAACATTGTTATATACGGGTGCAAAGAAAGGTGAAAAGATAGCAGTGAATGACCTGCTTGCGATCATAGGCGAAAAAGGAAAAGTAGATGTGGATGCGATTGTTGCAGCAGCTAAGAGTGGTGGTGGAGGAGCGGCAGTATCAACCTCAGCTCAACCAGCAGCTGAAGCTCCCAAAGAAGAAATAGCGGAAGACGAAGAACATCATGATATATCTACCGGTAACGGACGTGTGAAAGCCTCGCCTCTTGCCAAAAAACTCGCTGCTGATAAGGGCATTGACCTGAAACTAGTGCAAGGTACCGGCGATGGTGGCAGAATCGTAAAAAGCGATGTTGACAATTATAAACCTGCTGCGAAGGCTGAAACGGCAGCGGCAACGAAACCGGCAACTGTATCAGCACCTGCCGGACAGGTAAGCTTTGATGAAGTGCCTGTATCGCAGATGCGAAAAGTAATTGCGAAACGTTTGGCTGAAAGTAAGTTTACTGCGCCGCATTTCTATCTCACGATGGTAATTGATATGGACAGTGCAGTGGCCAGCCGTGCGAAATTGAATGAAGTGAGCAAAGTAAAAATATCGTTCAATGATCTTGTGTTAAAAGCATGTGCGGTTGCATTGAAACAACATCCTGCTGTCAACAGCAGTTGGTTGGGTGATAAGATACGCGTCAATCATCACATAAATATAGGTGTAGCAGTTGCCGTAGAAGATGGATTATTGGTGCCGGTTGTTCGTTTTGCAGATACAAAATCACTGTCACAGATAGCCGAAGAAGTGAA
>Ga0207689_10000586_pt1 | contig 34709 bp, 36 predicted proteins | sample KBSMisM52_FD_184312 | JGI IMG/M metagenome (GOLD analysis project Ga0207689, IMG submission 184312) | Miscanthus rhizosphere microbial communities from Kellogg Biological Station, Michigan, USA - KBS Miscanthus M5-2 (SPAdes) (version 2) | ecosystem: Host-associated > Plants > Roots >...
GGCCGGTGGTGGGATGGACGCCGTACTGAATGTTCGATCCGCCGGTTTCGACCCCGATCTCGCGGATGACCGCCAGCGATGCGTCACGCATGGCCTGGTATTCGCGGTCGGTGAGCGTCTGCGCCGGTGCCACAGTGATGGAATCGCCCGTGTGTACGCCCATCGGGTCGAAGTTTTCGATCGAGCAGATGATGATGACGTTGTCTTTGGTGTCGCGCATCACCTCAAGCTCGTACTCTTTCCAGCCGAGAACGGATTCTTCGATCAAGGCTTCGTGTACGGGCGAGAAATCTAATCCGCGAGCAAGGACTTCTAAGAGTTCTTCGCGGTTGTAGGCGATGCCTCCGCCGGATCCGCCGAGCGTGAAGCTGGGACGGACAATGACCGGGAAGCCGATTTTTCCGGCGAATTCCAAACCATCTTTGAGATTGTTGACCAGCAGCGACTTTGGCACATCGAGGCCGATCTTCTGCATGGCATCTTTGAAGTACAGGCGGTCTTCGGCCTTCTTGATGGCTTCAACATTCGCGCCGATCAGCTTGACATTGAATTTTTCGAGAATGCCGCTGTCGGAAAGTTCGATAGCGAGGTTGAGCGCGGTCTGTCCGCCGACGGTGGGGAGAATGGCGAATCCCGCCCCTGGCGACATTTCGCGCTCGAGACGAATGATCTGTTCCAAATATTCGCGGGTAAGCGGCTCGATGTAGGTGCGGTCGGCGACCTCGGGGTCGGTCATGATGGTGGCCGGGTTCGAGTTGGCAAGCACGACCTCAAAGCCCTCGGACTTGAGCGCCTTGCAGGCTTGGGTGCCGGAATAGTCGAACTCCGCCGACTGGCCAATGATGATGGGGCCAGAACCGATGATCAGGATTTTGGAGATGTCAGTGCGTTTGGGCATTTAGTTTGTACGTGGCTTCGACGGCCCGGTTGGGGGTTTTGTGGAGTTCCGTTGAACATCGACCAAATAACGCTGTCCACCCAAATGGTCGATTTGCAACTCGAGTGGGCAAGCGAAAATGCGCATCGCCGATGTCAGTAAGAAGGCCGCAACGCCGATCATGCAAATGCCATCGACATTTGACGCAGCCCTCACCCCTTAAACTCCTCCATCATCGCCACAAAATCCTTAAACAGATAATGCGAATCGTGCGGGCCAGGCGAGGCCTCTGGGTGATACTGCACGCTGAACAGAGGAAGATTGCGATGCCGCAAGCCTTCCAGCGTTGAGTCGTTCAAATCCACGTGCGTGATCTCGATTTCGCTCTGCGGCAGCGAATCGGGATCGACAGCGAAGTTGTGGTTGTGAGCGGTGATCTCCACTTTACCCGACTTCAACTGCTTCACCGGGTGATTGCCACCGTGGTGACCGAATTTCAGCTTGTAGGTCTTGCCGCCTACGGCGATGCCGGTGAGCTGGTGGCCGAGGCAGATTCCGAAGATCGGCTGGCGGCCCATCAGGCGGCGGATGTTTTCTACCGCGTAGGTGCAGGGCTCGGGGTCGCCGGGGCCGTTGGAGAGGAAGACTCCATCGGGCTTCAGGGCCAGCACATCTTCGGCTGCAGTTTGCGCCGGGACGACCGTAACATTGCAGCCCTCTCCGCGCAGCTTGCGCAGGATGTTGTGCTTGATGCCGAAGTCGTAGGCGACTACGTGGAAGCGCGGCGGCTCGTCTTTGACTCCGACGACTTCGACCGGCTCGTGCGAACGCTCACCGACTTCCCAGACGTAAGGGCGATTGGTGCTGACTACCTTCGCCAAGTCGGTACCATCCATCTTTGGGATTGAGCGCGCCTTCGCTACTAGCTTCTCGGCATCGGTCTCCATGGTCGAGATCACGCCACGCATCACGCCGTTGTCGCGCAAGTGACGAACCAGGGCGCGCGTGTCGATATCCGCAAGCACGGGGATCTTGAACTGCTCCAGATACTCCTCGGCCACCTGCTGCGAGCGCCAGTTTGAGCTGACTTTGGAGAACTCGCGCACGATCAGGCCCTCTATATAAGGTCTGGTGGCTTCGTTATCTTCCGGATTGGTCCCGTAATTTCCGATCTGCGGGTTGGTGAGAATGACAATTTGGCCACAATAGGAAGGATCGGTGAAAATTTCCTGGTAACCAGTTAAAGAGGTATTAAAAACGACTTCGCCGTAGCATTCGCCTTTGGCGCCGTAGCCTTTGCCTCGGAAGATGCGGCCATCTTCGAGGGCAAGGATAGCTTGCATTCCTGCTCCAGAGAGTGGATTTTAAGGATTTTATCAGGGAATGACGGCTGGGCCAATGGGATTTGAGGGATTTTCTTTGTGGAAAATCCCTCCGAAACTGGTTAAGGATCTGATGGTCAGAACGGCTTGCGCTCTCGAACTTCCTCGTCGTGAATAAAAAACTGTGCCGAGCAATTGCCGGAGCCGCAGATCACCGGCAGCAATCCCGCAATCTGTTTGCGCGTGATCAATCCGAGCGTTCCGCAATTCGGGCACGACAGTACGGCCCAGTACGGGTCTTCTTGCTCGCCAACCTTGCCGGCATTCTCCAGCACAAAAATTGTGCCGGGAATCATCTGTTCGGGAATCCATTCGCTTAGGACGTCGAGTGCTGCGACCATTGCTCCTCCTTTTCGGTCTGACTTCGGCTACGAGGCCTTGTTTCTTGTGCGAGAACGCCTCGCCCCAACGGACGTATTGCCCTTCTTACTGCTGTGAATGTCGGCTCGCACCTGGCGAACTGCGTCGCTCAGGCAAACGGCCAGCATCGGCTGGCGGGAATTTTTCAGGATGTCCACGATCTGCTGCGGCGAGGTTTCGAGGTACAGGCTGTTGCCGTCGGTCAGAAGGTGGTAGTCGGATGTACCGGTTACGGTCTGGGCCAGGCGCTTGCTGAACTCTTTCTGCAGAAAGCGGATGACTTTTCGCACTCGCTGGAGAGAAAAGCCTTTGCGCCTGAGCTGACAGATGACAGCTAGTTCTGAGAGATCTTCAAAAGAATACAGGCGACGGTGTCCTTGCCTTGTCGGAACCACAATGCCTCGCTCATCCCACCATTGCAGCTGGCGGGCAGTGATGCCGGTTAGTTCAACTACATCGCGGGAGCTGAATTGCTGTTGCATGGCCTAAATGTTTTAAACATTTGATGGGCTAAATGTTTGAAACATTCTAGGCATAAATTGTGAAGAAATAATGAAGAATTAACGACTTAGGGGTGACTAGAGAAGTTCCTGGCACTTTTGTGGGGGGTAGTTCAAACCACCACCAACGAAGTGGACGATTTCAAGACGGTCGCCTTCGGAGAGGTTGGTTTCCGGCCACTTGCCGCGGGGAACAATGTCGCGGTTTAGTTCGACGGCGACACGGTCTTGCTTCATGCCCAGCTGTTCGACCAGGCCAGCCAGGGTCAGGGGAGCGATGAAGTCGCGATCCTCACCATTGATCTGCAATTTCATGTCGATTGATTTTCGCAGGCTCCAGAAGGCAGGACAACTCATGCTTCTACTTTGCGCAAATTAAATTTGCGCGTCGCGGTGCGGCCGGAATAACTGGCCTGCACCAGTACAGATGAATCCGGCAGCGCGGATTCATCCGCTTCAATCGTCATCTCGGCATCACCAGAAGTCCCGGTAACTACCTGTGCATAAAAAGGAGCAGCATCAGGCCGCGCAAACCGCACGGTCAGCTTGGCTCCCTCAACTGCCGATCCGCCTTCGGTCACCCGCAGCTTCATGGTCAGATTGCGGTCCGCATGCGGAGAATCCGTATTGACCCACTGGACATCCAGCTCCTTAATTCCAGCCAAACTTTCGGGAGTGTCCCGTTTGTCGAATACACTTTCGAGTTTGCCATCGCGAACTGCATCCAGCACTAGGCGGTGTTGGTCCCGCAGAATCTGCTCTTTCTGGTGATCGGTGAAACCAGGGGTTGAAGCTTTGTCCGCGTAGGAGGTGGCCCGCTTCCCGATGCAACGGCCGCGCACGAAGACCTGAGTTTGAAGGAGAAGTTCTCCCTCGCGTGCTTCGCTTTGCACGTGGTAGACGGTGTCGCTGTGCTTAATATCAGTATTGAATCCGAAGATCATGCGGTTTCATCGTCCCAGTGCAAGATGGGAATTTCCCAAATCAGTGAAAAGAATTTTAACTTTACACGGTCTTGCCTTGTTAGTAGTGAAATAAGACTGTTCCTTAACACCACTTCCCTTGACACTCTTGGACGGCGACTCTAATCTAGAATGTTTGGAAGTGCTTGGCGCGAATTATATATAGCTCCCCTATGCCCGACAATTACTTCGCTAATTACCTGCCGTTACTGATGCACTTCCTTGTGGCAGGTGCTTTGGCAGGTGTCATCGTACTGCTTTCCTGGATCATAGGCCAACGCAAGCCCACACGCGCAAAACTTTCCCCTTATGAATGCGGCATGGCGCCGATTGGGGATGCCCGCGAGCGCTTTTCAGTCAAGTTCTACATGGTGGCCATGCTCTTTATATTGTTCGACGTAGAGGCAATCTTCCTTTACCCGTGGGCGGTCATCCTGAAAGACCTCAAAATGTTCGGCTTCTGGGAGATGATGGTTTACCTCGGGATATTCCTGGTCGGGTTCTTCTACGTTTGGAAAAAGGGCGTGCTGGAGTGGGGTGTCTCGGCGGCCAGACGGGGTGATGTGTAATGGCGCTCGCTCCTGCAGTTACGGATCTGGAACAATTAAAGGGACATCCTGCGGTAGCGCGGATCGTTGGCTGGAACTCTTCCGCCTTGCAGGCAGCCAAGTTCGACCGCGAAGAACTCACCTTATATGTAGAGCGCCGGGCGCTGCGCGAGGCCTGTCAGCTCTTGCGAGATGATCCAGCCTGTCCGTTCAACTACCTGGCGGATGTAACTTGTGTGGATTGGTATCCTTCCGATCCGCGGTTTGAAGTGGTTTATCACCTTTTGTCGATTTCCAAAAAAGAACGCGTGCGCTTGAAGGTTCGCTTGTCCGAAGAGAGCCCAGTTGTGGATTCAGTCACTTCCGTCTGGCCTGGGGCGAATTACTTCGAACGCGAAGTCTTCGATCTGTTTGGCGTGCGCTTCACTGGGCATCCTTATTTACGCCGCTTGTTGATGCCGGAAGATTGGGAAGGTCACCCGCTGCGCAAAGACTATCCGGTGGAGGGCTACCGCTGATGGCCCACATGACCCCGACTCCAGTGCTTGAGCCCGGTCAGGACAAGACCATGATCCTGAACATGGGGCCGCAACATCCTTCGACCCACGGTGTGTTGCGCGTGATTCTAGAGATTGATGGCGAAAACATTGTCCGGATCATGCCGGACATCGGTTTCCTACACACCGGAATTGAGAAGACTTGCGAAGCTAAGTTTTATCAGCAGGTAGTGCCGCTCACCGACCGCATCGATTATCTCTGCCCCATGACCAACAACCTCTGCTATGTACTGGCCGTGGAGAAGCTGCTGGGGCTGGAGCTGCCTCCGAAGGCAGAGTGGCTGCGGGTGATGATGAACGAGTTGACGCGGATCAACTCGCATCTGGTGTGGCTGGGGACGCATGCCCTGGATATCGGCGCGATGACTGTGTTTTTGTATTGCTTCCGCGAGCGCGAAGACGTGCTTCGGCTGTTTGAGGCGATCAGCGGGCAGCGCATGATGACGTCGTATTTCCGCGTGGGCGGCGTAGCGTTGGAGCCGCCGCTCGGATTTTTTGATCGTGTGCGCGACTTTGCTAAGCGCTTCCCCTCCTGCGTGGATGAGTACGAGAACCTGCTGACCAATAACCCGATTTGGAAGTTGCGCACCCAGGGTGTGGCCAAGATCACCGCAGAAGATGCGATTGCTCTAGGAGCCAGCGGGCCGACCTTGCGCGGTAGCGGCGTGGATCATGATTTGCGCCGCGATATGCCTTACACCGGCTACGAGAATTTCAAGTTCAAAGTCCCTGTACGCACTGAGGGCGATGTTTACGCGCGCTATCTGTGCCGCGTGGCCGAGTTGCGCGAGTCGATTGGGATTGTGCAGCAGGCCTTGGATGGCATGCCATCCGGTCCGATTAAAGCCGATGCTCCCAAAGTGGTGCTTCCTGACCGCGAGAAGATGAAGACGCAGATGGAAGCCCTCATCTATCACTTTAAGATTATTACCGAAGGCTTTGCTGTGCCAGCGGGTGAGGTTTATCAGGCTGTCGAGTCGCCGCGCGGGGAGATGGGGTATTACGTGGTCAGCGATGGGACTGCGAAGCCTTATCGCGTGCATATGCGGTCGGCGTGTCTGGCGAATATGCAGACCTTGCCTTCGATGTGTGAGGGACGATTGCTGGCAGATGTGGTCGCTGCCATCGGATCCATCGATATTGTGTTGGGCGAGATTGATCGATAGATGAAATTTTCAGACGAGTTCGAGAAGCGCTTCCGGGAGATGCTGACGCATTATCCGACCAAGCGGTCGTGCCTGGTGCCGACACTGCTCTACGCACAGGACGAAGCAGGTTATTTGAGCGACGAAGTCATCGCCGAGATTGCCGGGCGTCTGGAGCTGACCGAGCTCGATGTCCGCAACGTCATCAGCTACTACTCTATGCTGATCACCAAGCCTCGCGGTAAATTCGACGTTCAGGTCTGCACCAACATCGCCTGCATGCTGCGTGGCGGCGAAGAATTACTGGAGCACTGCTCAAAGAAGTTGGGAATTGGGCACAAGGGCACGACTCCCGACGGAGTTTTTTCGCTGGAAGAAGTCGAGTGCATTGGCGCATGCAGCTGGGCGCCTGCGGTTCAGGTGAACTACGACTTCCACGAAAACCTGACCATCGCGAAGATGGACAAGATTCTGGAAGAGTACAAACAGAAAGCTTAGGCACATGGCTGATTTGGTTTCTCATCCCGACGAGGTAAAAGTAATCTCCAAGCGCTTTAGTAAAGGCGCGACCAACCTCGACCGCTACTTGGAGCTCGACGGCTACAAGGCGGTAGAAAAGGCGCTCGCCATGACGCCGGATGACATCATCAATCTGGTGAAAAATTCCGGGCTGCGCGGACGTGGCGGTGCGGGATTCAGCACGGGGATGAAGTGGTCATTTGTCCCCAAGCAGTCCGCGAAACCCAAATACATTCTCTGCAACGGTGATGAGAGCGAGCCGGGTACCTGCAAAGACCGCATGATCTTCGAGCACGATCCGCATGCGGTGATTGAAGGCGTAATGATCGCCGGCCTCGCAGTCGGCGCGACCCAGGGCTACATCTACATTCGCGGCGAGTATCGCTATCTTTCAATCATCATGCAAAAGGCGATTGCCGACGCCTACGCTCGCGGGTTCCTCGGCAAAAACATCTTCGGGAGTGGCAAGAATTTTGACGTTTACTGGCACGGCGGCGCGGGTGCTTACGAAGTCGGTGAAGAATCGGCACTCATGGAGTCGCTTGAAGGCAAGCGTGGTATTCCACGCATCCGGCCTCCCTTTCCTGCTGTCGTCGGACTTTGGGGCGGGCCTACGGTCATCAACAACGCCGAAACCCTCGCCAGCGTTCCTCACATCATGCTCGGCGGCGCGGAGTGGTATGCAGGTCTCGGCACGCCGAAAAATGGCGGCACGCGCTTGTTCTGCCTGAGCGGTCACGTGAACAGGCCCGGTGTATATGAACTGGCCATGGGCTACAACCTCAAGAAGATGATCTATGACGTGGGCGGCGGTATTCCCGGTGGTAAGAAGCTGAAGGCCGTGGTTCCGGGCGGATCGAGCTGCCCGTGTCTGACCGCCGACGAAATTGATGTCGCCATGGACTTTGATTCCATGATGAAGGCCGGATCGATGCTCGGATCAGGTGGCGTGGTAATTGTCGACGAGACGACCTGCATGGTGAAGTTCGCACTCCGCACCATGGCGTTTTATCAGCATGAGAGCTGCGGATGGTGCATTCCCTGCCGCGAAGGAACCGACTGGCTGAAGAAGACTTTGAAGCGCTTCCACTCGGGCGGCGGGGTGATGAAAGATATCGACAACATGCAGTACCTGTCGGAAAACATGCTGGGTCGCACGTTCTGCCCGCTGGGCGATGCCGCGGCGATGCCGACGATTGCGTTCGTGAAAAAGTTCAGAAAAGAGTTTGAAGCACACTTAGATGGCAAGCCGTGTCCGTATGAACACGTAGCCGAACCGGTGATGGCGTAAGCATGGCAACCGTAAACATCACGGCAGACAAGCAAGTGCTTCTCGACCGTTTACAGGAAAGCCAACGCACCTTGCTTGCAGCGGCTACGGCGGTGCTTGAACAGTACGCTCGCATTTGCCCGGAAGCCGGACGCTGGTCGGTACTCGATGTCGTCGAGCACATCACATTATCGGACCGGGGAATGTTCAAGCGTTATCAGGCCGGCACGGAGAACACGAAGCCAGTCAATCTGGGTGCCGACGCGTTTATTCAGCAGGTAGGACGCAATCGCGAAAGCAAACGGAGTGCGCCGGAACATGTTCATCCCTCCGGACGCTTTGCTTCACTGGCGGAAGCGCTGAGCGAGTACGGCAGAGGACGAGCGGAGATCGCTGCATTCATTGAGAACAGCGATGAAGATTTCCGCAGGAAGCTGGTGCAGCATCCGGTGATGGAAATGGACGGTCATCAGCTTTTTCTCTTGATTGCGGCCCATTCCGAGCGGCACAGCATGCAAATTGAAGAGATCAAGAACTGCGCGGCTTACCAGGCAGCGCACAGGACAGAGAGCTAAAAGGGATTCATGGCAGACGCACCGGCAACAGTAAACATCACGGTAGACGGTAAAGCGGTCAAGGCTCCGGCTGGATCTTTGCTGATTGAGGCCTGTAAGAGCGTGGGCATTGAAGTTCCCTCGTTCTGCTACTACCCCAATCTGTCGTTGCAGGGCGCCTGCCGTATGTGCCTCGTCAAAGTCGAAAAGATGCCTAAGTTGCAGACCGCGTGCACTACGACGGTCGCCGAGGGCATGATGGTTTCGACCGACACTTCGGAGATTCACCAGGCGCGCAAAAGTATGGTTGAGTTGCTGCTCGGCAATCATCCGCTCGACTGCCCGGTGTGCGATGCTGGCGGCGAGTGCGAGTTGCAGGACATGACGTTCTCCTACGGCGCTGCTGAGTCGAAATACATTGAGGCCAAGCACCATCGCGATGAACAGCAGTGGTCTCCGGTGGTTTACTTCGACCGTCCACGCTGCATTCTTTGCTATCGCTGCGTACGCGTCTGCGGCGAAGGCATGGATGTCTGGGCTCTCGGTGTGCAGAACCGTGGTGTCAGCTCTATCATCGCCCCCAACAAAGAAGATCACCTCGAGTGCGAAGAGTGCGGCATGTGTATCGACATCTGCCCGGTCGGCGCGCTGACGTCTGGAGCTTACCGCTATAAGACGCGTCCCTGGGAGATGAAGCACGTCGGCACCACCTGCACTCACTGCGCCGATGGCTGCAAAACGACTTTGGGTGTGCGCCGTGCCGACACCGGCATGGAAATTGTCCGCGGAGACAATCGCGACAAGAGCGGAATCAACGGAGACTTCCTCTGCATCAAAGGCCGCTATGCTTTTGACTTTGCCAACCATGAAGACCGCCTTACCCAGCCGCTGATTCGCAAGAACGGCCGGCTGACGCCGGCGACCTGGGAAGAGGCGTTTGAACTAGTTGGACGCAAGTTCAAAGAAGCGCGTGATAAAAATGGCGGACAGGCGATTGGCGTTGTTGGTTCGAACCGCACGACCAACGAAGAAAACTATTTGCTGCAAAAGTTTGCCCGCGTGGTGATGCAGACCAACAACATTGATCATCACCGCACCGCCGACTTCCCTGCTTTCGCTGCGGCACTGGCCGGCAAGGAAAACGCCACTGCCTCCATGCGCGATGTGCTGAATGCTCCCGCGATTCTGCTGATTGGCAACGATCCGACCGAGCGCCATCCGCTGCTCGCCTGGCAAATCCGCAACAATGTGCGGCTGCACCGGGCGAAGCTCTACATCGTCAACTCAAAACAGATCAAACTGCGCCGCCAGGCCACCAGCTTCGTTCAAGTTGAGGAGGGTGGAGAAGGCAGCTTTATCGAATCGTCCGATACTGCGGCAGTACAGCTTCGGGAGAAGCTGAAGGCCGAACACAATCTTGTAATCATCGTCGGTTCGGATCTTCGAGCCGACCAGATTACCTCGCTCGCTAAATTTGGCTTGAGCATTGCCGGAGCGAAGTTCATCTGCCTCGGCGACTACGCCAACTCGCGCGGCGCGGCAGACATGGGGCTTTATCCCGATCTGCTCCCCGGTTATCAGGCAGTTTCGAACTCAACGGCTTTCCATCAAGAGTGGGGGTCGCTTGCGCAGGCAAAAGGCCAGACGCTTCCGGAGATGGTCGAGAGCGCCAAGGCTGGGACGCTCAAAGCGCTGTACGTCGTGGGAACCAATCCTGTCGCGCGCTTCGGTATTGATCCTTTTTCCTTCTCACAGAGTTTCGTCGTCGTGCAGGACATGTTCCTGACTGAAACTGCGACCATCGCCGATGTCGTCCTGCCCGCAGCCAACGCTTATGAAAAGTCCGGCACCTTCACCAACACCTGCGGCGACTTGCAGATTGTGAAAAAAGCCGGCGAAGTTACCGGGACTAAGTCCGATTTCGAAATGATTGTCCGCATCGCCGATGCCATGGGCGCTGACGTTCGCAAGCTGGTTCCCTTCGGCGGCGGTACTCGCGCCGATATGGGTCAGTCGCGTGGTGCACAATCCGGCGAAGCCGATCGTCACGCGGTTTGGCTCGAGGCGCATGGGCTGGAGCTGAAAATGTCTCCGTTCGATCCCATGGCAATCCTCGATGAAATCCAGCGGCTTGTTCCCGGTTATGATGTTTCCCGGTTGAACCTGCTGGCGGGCGAAGATCAGCACACGAATTTACCTGCGAGCGTCGCCAACGCGGCGCAGAATCCGGAGCTGATTGCTTCGGCACAAGATGACTTATTCAGTTCCGGCACGCTGGGGCGTTACTCCCGCGCGCTGAATTCCGTAATGGAAAACCAAAACCGGCCCAGGGAGGCGGAAGTCAGGGCCGATTGATTCGCAGTCTCCTTTAAAACTTTAACCACGGAAACAGAGTTTCACTGAGGACAGCTGTAGGCAAACCTTGGATATCAAAGTATTCATCGTCGCATCGCTAGTTAAGACGGCACTGGCGCTAGTTGTCCTGCTAACGGCTGTCGCTTACAGCGTCTGGCTGGAGCGCAAAGTCGTCGGCCATATGCAGAACCGCTGGGGCCCTACTCGTGTGGGTCCATTTGGATTACTGCAACCCGCGGCTGATGGCGTGAAGTTCTTATTCAAAGAAGACCTGACGCCTCCGCATGTGTATAAGCCTCTGTATGTCGCGGCGCCGATTATTGCGGTGATTTTTGCGCTGACTTCGATTGCCCTGATTCCTGTGGGGAATGATGTACCGATTTTCGGGTACAAGATTCCTTTGCAGATTTCCGATGTAAACATTGGCCTGCTGGCGGTTTTGGGAGTTACTTCTCTTGGCGTGTACGGGATTGCGCTCTCCGGATGGGCATCGAACAGCAAGTATTCCCTGCTTGGCGGACTAAGAGCCAGCGCGCAGATGATCAGCTACGAAATTGCGCTGGGACTTTCGCTGGTTGGCGTGATGATTCTTTCTGGCAGCTTCAGTCTGCGGGAGATTGTGCAGGCGCAATCGGGAAGCTATTTAGGGTTCATTCCCCGCTGGAATATTTTCCCGCAGCTGATCGGGTTCTTTATTTATCTGATGGCGGCATACGCGGAAACAAACCGCATCCCCTTCGATTTGCCGGAGGCGGAAACTGAACTGGTCGCCGGATACCACACCGAATACAGCGCGATGAAATTCGCCATGTTCTTTATGGCGGAGTACGCCAACATGATTACCGTGGCGTGCCTGGCGACTCTGCTGTTTTTCGGCGGGTGGAGCGGGCCGATATTTGGGCCTACGATTTTGCAGGCGCTGCTTCCCGTGCTCTGGTTCTGCGCCAAAGTTTTTGTGTTCATCTTTATTTATATCTGGGTGCGGGGGACTTTGCCGCGCTTCCGTTATGACCAGTTGATGGCATTTGGATGGAAGTTCCTGCTGCCGCTGGCCATTGCAAATTTAGTGATTACGGCTTTACTTGTTGCGTTAAGAGCGTAAAGCAGATTCCTGGCGCGATAAAACCGCGCTTCGGAATAACCAGGTTTTAGAAGGTTTGATGCTTCATTTAACTCTATTTCTGGTATTTGGGGCGGTTTGTCTGGCGGGTGCTATTAACCTGCTGGTGCAGCGGCATCCCATTAACAGCGCACTGTCGCTGGTGGCAGTCATGGCCGCACTCGCGGGCGAATATCTGCTGCTGGGTGCTGAATTTGTCGGCGCGGTGCAGGTCATCGTCTATGCCGGCGCCATCATGGTGCTGTTTGTTTTCGTCATCATGCTGCTCAACGCCGGAGAAGAAGAGCGCACGCGCGGCAGCCATATTGCGCTGCTGATCGGCGTCCCGGGCATGCTGACTGGAAGTCTGCTCATCGCCTGGGTGCTGCTGCATCACTCGGGCACCGAAGCAGTCGGGATAGGCGCCCTGCCTGGACCGCCGAAAGCGCTGGCACAGCTTTTGTTCCACGACTTTCTGCTGCCCTTTGAAGTCACTTCGATCTTGATCCTGATTGCGATTCTTGGCTCCGTGGTGCTGGCGGCAAAGCCCGAGCCCTCGCAGGAGAAGGAGAACTGATGGTACCGCTGCATTACTACCTGGTGCTGAGCGGAATTCTGTTCGCTTGTGGTGTCACCGGGTTTCTGATCAAGCGCAACATCATCACGATTTTCATGTCGATTGAGCTGATGCTCAACGGCGTAAATCTTTCCTTCGTGGCTTTTGCCGCACACTGGCATGCGCTGAGCGGACAGGTTTTTGTTTTCTTCGTGATGGTGGTCGCAGCGGCTGAGGCTGCGGTGGGACTGGCAATCATCATCGCCGTATACCGCACGCGTGAAACGTTGAACGTGGACAAGGTAAACCTGCTCAAACTATGACGTCAGAGGCAAATCTTCATCTGTCGTGGATTCCGTTGCTGGCTTTGACGGGAGCCACCGTGAACGGCTTTTTCGGCAAAAGGTTTTCCCGTTCGCTGGTGGCTGCGGTCGCTCTGGCTTTTTGCGGAGCGGCGTTTGTCTGGGCGCTGGTGGTGGTTTCACGCTTCTCTTTCCTTCCCGAACCTGTTTACAGCGAACCGTTTGCGCAGTGGATCCAGATCAGCGGTTTTCACGTTGAGTTCGCCTTCTTTCTCGATCATCTCTCGCTGATCATGCTTCTGGTGGTGACCGGCGTGGGTTTCCTCATCCACATCTATTCCGTTGGCTACATGTGGGATGACCCAAGTTTTTACCGTTTCTTTACCTACCTGAATCTGTTCATGTTTTTCATGCTGACCCTGGTCCTGGCTAACAACTACCTGCAGATGTTTATCGGGTGGGAGGGCGTGGGCCTGGCGTCGTATCTGTTGATCGGGTTCTGGTTCACCAAGGATTCAGCGGCCTCTGCGGGGAAGAAAGCTTTCATCGTTAACCGCATTGGTGATTTCGGCTTTCTGATTGCCCTGTTTCTGATCATTCAGCATTTCGGGTCTTTAAACTTCACTCAAGTATTTGACGCCGCGGGCAGGTTGCCGACGGAAACCGCGGGTGCAGGGACGATGACCGCGGTTGGATTGCTTCTCATGGTCGGCGCGGCGGGCAAATCGGCGCAAATTCCTCTTTATGTCTGGCTGCCGGATGCCATGGAAGGTCCGACGCCGGTTTCGGCGTTGATCCACGCTGCGACAATGGTCACCGCCGGTGTGTACATGGTTTCGCGTTCGCATGTGATTTTTGAGCGCGCGCCGATGGCGCTCACTGTCGTCGCGATTATCGGAACTGTAACCGCTTTGTTTGCTGCGACCATCGGCATCACGCAGACCGACATCAAAAAAGTTCTGGCTTACTCCACCGTCTCGCAGCTGGGTTACATGTTCATCGCCTGCGGAGTGGGAGCATTTTCGGCTGGCATCTTCCATCTTATGACCCACGCCTTCTTTAAAGGCCTGCTGTTTTTGGGCGCTGGCTCGGTGATTCATGCGGTGGGTGGCGAGCAGGACATGCGCAAGATGGGCGGACTGCGGAGCAAAATTCCATGGACGTTCTGGACGGTGACCGTAGGCACGATTGCCATTGCCGGAATTCCGCCTTTCGCCGGATTCTTCAGTAAAGATGAAATTCTGTGGAAGGCTTACCAGAGCAATTGGGTGTACTGGTTTGTGGGATTGGTTACGGCGTTCATCACATCGTTCTATATGTTCCGCATGTGGTTCCTGACTTTCTTCGGGGAATACAAGGGCGATGCGGACCGCCATGATTCGCACGGAAACGATCATGGACATGGCCACGGTCACGGCGGCGTTCACGAAAGTCCAATGGTGATGCTGGTTCCGCTGATGATTCTTGCGATTCTTTCAATTATTGGTGGCTGGGTCGGGATCGGTGGACGCTTTGAGCACTTCCTTGCGCCGGTATTTCAAACTGGTGTCGAAGCCGCGCACGAAGTTGAGCCACACAGCAGCATGGAAGAGATTCTCATGCTGGTCTCGGTCGCGGTTGCTGTTTGCGGCCTCGCTCTTGCATGGCTCTTATATGTCAAGAAGCCGCAACTGCCAAAACAGATTGCCGAAGGGATGGGAAGTCTTTACCGCGCGGTCTTCAATAAATACTACGTCGATGAATTCTACGCGCGCCTGCTTGTGAAACCTCTGCTGCTGGGCTCGACCAATATTTTGTGGAAGGGCGTGGACCAGGGCGTAATCGACGCGGCGCTCGATGGCAGCGCGACGGGCGCAAATGAAGTTTCTGATTCAATCCGTCATATGCAGTCCGGCAACCTGCGCTCTTACGCAGGCTGGATTGCCGCAGGAGCTGCAGCGGTGATTGTTTACATGATTTGGGTGGGCACACGATGAATTTGGCCGCAATCCATAGCTGGATCCTGACGTTGATAACCTTCACGCCGCTGGTCGGCGCGCTGTTGCTCGTTCTCTCACCGCGGCGAGACCGGGAGATTCGCTGGTTTGCACTGGGGATTTCGCTGCTGACGTTTGTCCTTTCCCTGCACTTGCTGGTGCACTTTGACAAGGCCAAAGCGGGATTCAACTTTGAACTCGATCGCGCATGGATTGCTGCTCCAAATATTCATTACCACCTCGGAGTCGATGGCGTCTCCATGTGGCTGGTGGTGCTCACCACATTTCTTACTCCACTTTGCGTGCTGATTTCCTGGACTTCCATTCAGGAGCGGGTGAAGGAATTTTTTATCCTTCTTTTGGTGATGGAAACTGCGCTGCTCGGCGTCTTCGTTGCCCTCGACCTGTTTGTCTTCTACTTCTTCTGGGAAGCGACGCTGATTCCGATGGCCCTGCTCATCGGCATGTTTGGCCACGGACGCAAAATCTACGCCGCGGTAAAGTTTTTCCTGTACACCATGGTGGCGTCGGTCTTCATGCTGGCCGCGATCTTGTGGCTATATGCAAAGACGGGAACATTTGATTTTGTCGTTTTGCAAAACACAGTTCACACGATTCCCGGCTATGCGGCCGCGTCATTCTGGTTGTTCTTGGGATTCTTCATCGCTTTCGCGGTAAAAGTTCCGCTATTTCCCTTCCACACATGGCTGCCCGATGCACACGTGGAAGCTCCCACCGCTGGTTCGGTGCTGCTGGCTGGCGTCCTGTTGAAAATGGGCACCTACGGCATGTTGCGCTTCGACCTGGGATTGTTCCCGGAACAATCGCGCGCCAACGCATCCTGGATCATGGTGCTGGCCCTGATTGGCATCATCTACGGCGCGCTGGTGGCGCTGGTGCAGCCGAACATGAAGAAGGTAATTGCTTACTCATCAGTGAGCCACTTGGGATTTGTCGTGCTCGGCATTTTCAGCTTTACTACCGCTGGATTAGACGGAGCAACCTACGTCATGCTGGCTCACGGTATTTCTACCGGCGGGCTCTTCATGCTGGCGGGAATCCTCTACGAACGGCGGCACACCTACGACATCCTAGAATTTGGCGGCTTGGCTACGCCAATGCCAAACTACGCGGCGTTTTTCCTGTTCATCGTTCTCGCTTCAGGCGGACTTCCTTTGCTGAACGGATTCGTCGGCGAGTTCCTGGTATTGAGCGGAGCGTTTCAGGCAAAAGCAATCTACGGAATTCTCGGGGCAACCGGGGTGATCTGGGCTGCTGGTTATCTGCTCTGGATGTATCAGCGTGTGTTCTACGGCAAAGTTACGCACGAAATTAACAACACTTTGCCCGACCTGAACCTGCGCGAGAAAACTGCTTTGGTTCCCGCTGCGATTATGGCGCTGGTTATGGGAGTGGCTCCGGTGCTCTGGTTCAATACGATCGATCCTGCGGTGCAGTCGATACTCGCGCCCTTTGCGCAAATGGCTAGCCGGGTGGTGGGACCATGAACGGCACGCCACAAGTCGCCGATTATCTGCGCATTCTTCCTGAGATTGTCTTGTCCGTTTTCGGCATGGCCGTCATGCTGCTTGATCCGCTACTGGAAGAGCGCCGTCGCGCCAAGGTCCTTGGTGGAGTCGGATTGGTTGGCGCTCTGGTCGCACTGGTTTCCACGTTCTGCATGGCTAAGCAGCGTGGCCCAGCTTTCTGGAACATGGTCCAGGTGGACTCGTTTAGTGTTTTCTTCCACTTCCTCGTCATAGCGATCACTGTCGTCGTCGTGCTCAGTTCGTACGAGTACATGGAAGTGCAGAAAATTCGAGCCGGGGAATATTACGCCCTTTTGCTGTTTGGAGCGGTCGGCATGTGCCTGATGTCGTCAGCGGTGGAACTGGTGCTGATCTTTATCGCACTGGAAATTTCTTCGATCTCCACCTACATCCTGGCAGGATTCCGCCGGCGTGCTGCGATCAGCAGCGAGTCTTCGGTCAAATACTTTTTGCTGGGATCGTTTGCCACCGCATTCTTCTTGTACGGCGTGGCATTGATGTTCGGGGCCACTGGTTCCACCAGCATTGCGGTCGTCAGCACGAGGCTTCAGGCAGAACCTACTGTCCCGGTACTCGCCTACGCCGCCTTCGCGCTCATGTTTGTTGGACTCGGATTCAAAGTGGCCGCTGCTCCCTTCCACGTCTGGACGCCTGACGTTTACGAGGGCGCACCTTCGCCAGTGGTCGGATTCATGTCCACCGGCCCCAAGGCCGCTGTGTTCGCGGTCTTGCTGCGCATTATCTTCGAAGCCCACGCGCCCGGAGCATTGTGGTTTGTCTGGGCAGCGGCTGCGTTGTCCATGACCATCGGTAATCTGGCTGCGCTGGTGCAGACCAACGTGAAGCGATTGCTGGCTTACTCTTCCATTGCCCATGCCGGATATCTTTTGATAGCGTTCGCGGCGCTGAAAGGCACCGACGGAATTATCTCCGCAATGTTCTACACGGCCAGCTACGCGGCTATGAATGTCGGTGCGTTCGCTGTCATCGGTCACTTCGCCGGCGCGGGAGAGCGTTACATTACCGTGGAAGACTACGCCGGATTAGGCCGTCGCTCGCCGGTTCTGGCTGCGACCCTGACAATCTTCCTGCTTTCACTGATCGGCATTCCCATGACCGGCGGGTTCTTCGCGAAGTTTTACGTTTTCAGCGCGGCGCTCCAGAACAATCTGATCTGGCTGGTGATGATCGGCGTTTTGAATAGCGCAATCGGCGCCTACTACTATCTCCGCATTATCGTCACCATGTATATGCGTGAACCCAACCACGAAGAGGCGGTGCCTCCGGTTTCGTTCTCGTTGGGATCAGCGCTCGCCATCAGCGTAGTGGCCACTTTGTATCTTGGAATTCTTCCCGGACGTGTCCTGGATTATGCGCGATCAGCCGCAGAATACATTCGCTGAATGCGGTCACCTAGATACCTGTCCTTTACTCAACCGCTACAGCGATATCTACTCGTTTGAAAATCCACGTAGACATCAACCAAAACAACACCGTTTCGATAAGGGCCAACAGGATCGGTGTCCACGATATCTGGACCGGGGAGTCAAATGAAGATTTCACGACAGTGGCAGTTAGTTCCCAGGCCGGAACTATGATTCCCAAGTTGCGGTTCACGGTTCTTTCCAGCACCGCAGGTAGTAGAAGGACGACTGCGGTGCCTCCAGCTGCAAAAAATGGATTTAGAAACGTGGAAAACATTAACGCAACTGTGCCTGCTAAGGCGGAAGCTGCCGCCAAACACACCATTAACAACCACACGTCGCGTATTTGAAAACCGGACTGGCCAAGCGTCCAGCTTGCAGTAAGGCCGAGCGTAAAGCAGTAAAGACCGCAAGCCATAGTGACTCCAATGACCAATCCCGAGAGGTACTGGTGCCGGGCCACGTCCTTGGCCAAAACCGCCAAAATACGCCGCGATCTGCGTTCGTTATAAATAGCGGAGCCGCCAAAGAAAACACTGAACACGACGACATAGACTGCGACCTGCTTGAAGATAAAAAGCAAATCCTCACGCTCACGGGGTAGCTCAGTCATCAGGCCCTGGAACGCCAGTAATAGCACCCAGAGCAGCAACACCAGGATCGGCCAGCGTTGTTCCCTTACAAAGTTGACTGCAATCAGCAGCACAGGCTTCATAGTTCCCCTACCTTCGTGGGTGCTTCCTGACTTGAGGTCACTTCAAGAAAAACCTGTTCCAGCGATCGCCGCATTGGATTGAGTCTTACCACCTCGCCTCCCGCCGCCCACACTTTCTCAATGGCGGCGCGTTGCGAGCTGGTAGGCACGGCAAACCGGACAAATCCATTTTCAGTTGTGGCCCCTAAAAACAAATTTGCTGAAATACCACGGGCCGAGATTTCGGTCTGATCCGCCGAGTGAAGCAGGTCCGCCGTCCGCCCCAAACGCACCAGTTTTCCCCGATGGAGTACCGCTACCCGGTCGCAGATCAATTCCACTTCAGATAGCAAATGAGAACTGAGGAAAATCGTTTTACCTTGCTCTCGCGCGCGCAATAACAATTCGCGGATACTCACCCGCGCCAGTGGATCCAATGCAGATGTGGGTTCGTCAAGAATGAGCAATTCCGGATCGTTGACCAGTGCCTGCGCCAGACCTACACGCTGCAGCATCCCTCGCGAAAACTTGCCTACGTTGCGGCTGGCATGCTCCAGTAACCCCACCGCATCCAGCACCTCGACGGAGCGCTTCTCCAGTTCGGCTCCGTGCATGCCATTCAAAGCCGCGTAGAACTGGACCAAACGCTGGGCACGGCGATGGTAGAGGGCAACATTTTCGGCTAGGAATCCGACACGGCGGCGGGTTTTGGCGTGGCCAAATGGCTCTCCTAACAGACGTCCGTTGCCGTGGCTGGGAAGCATGAACCCCATTGCCAAATGGATTGCGGTGCTCTTTCCGGCGCCGTTGGGACCCAAAAAACCAAAAATCTCTCCCTTTTCCACCTGTAAGGAAAAATCATCCAGGGCCCGCAGTCGGCGGCCGGGGAAATTGCGGTATTCTTTGGAAATTTGATGGAATTCCAGCGCGAGAGACATTTGCCGTCCATTTTAAGCTCCCCCGTCAAACCCGCGCCGGATGAGCAAATGAGCCGTACCCCGATTGACAATTCTTTGCAATCTAGGCATCATGTTTCAATTCCAGGGGGGCATACAATGCTCAATTTTATGAAGCGCATTTGGTCGGAAGACCAAGGGCAAGACATTGCGGAATATGCCGTAATGCTGGCGGTCATCCTGGTGCTGGTCGTCGGCACGGTCCGCCTTATCGGATCGAATGCGAATAATGCTTTCTCGAACGTGGCCAGTTCGCTCCAGTAATGCGTTTGACCGCGCGGCGATGCTCAACCGGACGATGCAAGCCCGATTTGCGGCCTAAAATTGCCTCATATTTCGGATACCCAAGTCTGTTGGACGCGCCCCCAGCGCGGTGGTGAGGTCGGTTTCTCCCTAACATCAACTTCCTCGAGGAGAAAGGGCATGTACCGCATTCTGTCCTCCGGGGGTCCTCTGTTGACTGCTTCTCTCACATCTTGCCGAGCTCACAAACCGCCAGAGTTCGATTACTACCTGCTATCACTATCCGGGGCTCCGAATGACTCCGCCAGCCATCGTTTCGATCGTTCCAGCGAGTGTGCTTTGGGGAATGCCCCAGCAATCCAGTGCTTTTGCGGCCCACCGAATAGTTGCCGGTTCCAGCAAGCTGCGGCAAACTGACAAGTAGAGGTGTTTTATGGCGAGCTTAGCCGATAAGACTTGTGTTCCCTGCAAGGGCGGCGTTCCTCCGATTCAAGGTGAGCAATTGCGGAAGCTGATGCAACAAGTACCACAGTGGAAGACCGTCAACGAGCATCACGTTACGCGTGCTTATACATTTCCTGATTTCAAAAAAGCATTGGACTTCGTCAATCGGGTGGGCGAGGTGGCCGAGGAACAGGGTCATCATCCCGATATTCTGCTGGGATGGGGCAAGGCGGAAGTGACGTTGTGGACCCACAAGATTGACGGCCTCACCGAGAGCGATCTCATCATGGCGGCGAAAATCGACAAGTTATATCAGCTTTGAGTGTCGAAGAATTTATAATGCCGTCATGCTCGATGAGAACAGCTTTCGCAAGCAAGCCGATCATTCGCTGGAATCCCTGAAGCAGAGCCTGATTGTGGCCGAAGATTCTGCCGACATTGAAGTGGAAGACCAGGCCGGTGCGCTGCACATTTCTTTCGACGACGGCAACCGGTTTGTGATCTCTCCCAATGCCCCAGTGCGGCAGATTTGGATTTCGGCGCTTTCCACCAGCTTTAAGCTGGATTGGGATGATGCCAAGCAGGATTTTGTCCTGGCGAAAAGCGGAGAACAACTCAAAGCACTGATGAGCCGTTTGATTAATCAGCAGTTGGGAGAGGAAGCTGTGGCGCTGACATAACTGAGTTAGGCTGCCAGCTTGCTTTTCAGGTCGGCCGCGATCTGGATTCCATGGAAGCGGCCGTTTTCGATAAAAATTTCATTGGTGCGAGAACCGGCGACAATCACTCCCGCCACATAGATTCCGGCTACATTGCTTTCCAAAGTTAACGGATCGCACACCGGACGGCACTGCTCGGAAGAAAGCTCGATTCCCATGGCACGCAGGAAATCATAGTCGGGATGATAGCCAATCAGAGCAAACACGAAATCGTTCCTCAGCTGAACCGGCCCGGCTGATGTGTTAATCGCAACATAATCGGCCGCAATCTCCTGGACTACACTGTTGAAATAGGCAGCAATCTCTCCGTTTTTGATCCGGTTTTCAATGTCGGGGAGGATCCAGTACTTCACATGATGATGCAACCCTGGACCGCGATGGACTAGCGTGACCCGGCTGCCGTGGCGCCATAAATCCAGTGCAGCGATGGCGGCGGAATTTTTTCCGCCGATAACGAGCACATCACTGTCAAAATACGGATGCGGCTCACGATAGTAGTGCTGTACTTTCGGCAGGTCTTCCCCCTGGATGCCTAATTGGTTCGCCAGGTCGTAGTATCCGGTCGACACGATCAATTTCCGTGCCCGATAGTCGTAGATACGCCCCAGCTTGTCCATTGCCGTGACGTGAAAATCGCCATCTTTTCCGCTCACCATCTCAACGCGCTGATATTGCGCGACCGGCAAGTCATAATGCTCGACCACTTTGCGGTAGTACTCCAGGGCTTCCTCACGGGTTGGTTTCTGATGTGCCGTGCTAAATGGGATATCGCCGATTTCCAATAGTTCCGGCGTGGTGAAGAAAGTCATGTTCGCCGGATAGTTATAGAGCGAATTGACCACGCATCCTTTATCAATGACGAGGACGTCGAACCCCGCGCGCTGTGCTTCAATGCCGCAGGCGAGGCCGGTCGGCCCTGCGCCAATCACCAGCACATCCACTTTCTGGTCGCGCCGAGAAACCAGTTGTGCTTTGGCGAGAGTATCGGGGATTTGTTGGGTGGCCACTTATGCGGATCGCAATCCAACGCGATGGTCGAATTTTAGCATGTAGACAAGACAATCTCTGGATTGCGAACCCTGGGACGAAAACCAATCCCAATAGCGCTGCTATAATTTTCTGTTCTGCTCTGCTTTTTGAACGATTCTGAGAGACCCACTCCGAGGAGCGTGCATGGCCACGGCTACGCGTACTGAAAAAGATTCGATCGGCACCAAAGAAATCCCGGCGAATGTTTACTACGGAATCCAGACCGCGCGCGCGGTGGAAAACTATCCTATCTCCGGTATGCGGGCGCATCCAACACTAATCCGCGCCTTCGGCATGGTGAAACAGGCAGCGGCGGAGGCCAACAAGTCTCTCCGCTTGCTCGACAAGAACCGTGCCGATGCCATCATCCAGGCTGCGGAGGAAGTACAAAAAGGAAAGTGGAACGACCAATTCGTCGTCGACGTATTTCAGGCCGGGGCCGGCGTCAGCTTCCACATGAACTCCAATGAAGTAATCGCCAATCGCGCGGTGAAGATTCTCGGCGGTGAGCTTGGCGACTATGCAGTGGTCCATCCCAACGATCACGTGAACTATGGCCAGTCCACCAATGATGTGTTCCCAACCGGAATGCGGCTGGCGACGTTGCTTGAATTAGAAAAGCTCTATCCAGTGTTGGATTTACTGGCTTCGGGGTTAGAGAAGAAAGGAAAAGAGTTCCACAGGATTCTCAAATCCGGACGTACCCATATGCAGGATGCTGTCCCCATGCGTCTGGGACAGGAATTCAAAGCCTACGCCGGTGCCATTCGTCGGGCCAAAGAGGCGATTCAAACGGCTTCCGATTCCTTACGTGAGTTGGGATTAGGCGGATCGGCCGTAGGCACCGGAATCAACACTCATCCGGATTATCGAGTGAAGGCGATTCGCAATCTGTCTCGCATTTCCGGACAAAAACTGATGGCCGTCGATGACATGCGCTATGCCATGCAGTCGAACTTTGCCATGGCAAGAGTCTCATCAGGGCTGCGCAATCTGGCGCTGGAGGTGATTCGCATTTCCAACGATCTCCGCATGCTTTCCTCCGGTCCGAACACAGGACTCGCAGAAATCAACCTACCGGGACTACAGCCCGGGTCTTCGATCATGCCGGGAAAGATCAACCCGGTCATGCCCGAATTGGCAGCCATGGTGGCATTCCAGGTAGTAGGAAACGACGTGGCGGTCGCCATGGCCGTCCAAGCAGGACAACTGGAACTGAACGTCATGATGCCGACCATGGCTTACAGCGTGATGCAATCGATCACCATCACGACCAACATGCTGCGCCAGTTCACCAACAAATGCGTGAAAGGGCTCACCGCCAACAAGAAGCGGTGTGATTTCTACGTGCAGGCGACAGTGTCGCTGGCTACCGCATTGAATCCCTACATCGGCTACGCCAAGGCGGCAGAGATTGCTAAAGAGTCGGTGGCTACCGGTCGGTCAATCATCGAAATTGCGCGAGAAAAAAAGTTGCTGAGCGAAAAAGAGATCAACGACATTCTCGACCCTGCGCGCATGACAGAGCCTGTCCGCCCGCTGGATTCAGCCGCCAAGCGCGAAGAAGTAAAAGCGAAACGTTAACTGGCTTCCGAGAGGGCCGGTTCAGGTTTGGGGTGTTCCGGCTGTTTAAGTTGCTTCGGAGCAGTCGTGATCGTTATGACGCTCACCAACACAAAAAGCGTTCCCGCCACCGTCCGCATCCCGATTGTTTCTCCCCCGGCAAAATAGCCAAGGATCACAGCCACCACTGGATTCACATACGCGTAAGTGCCCACTAGCGTCGGCGATCTGTAGTGCAAAAGCCAGACATACGCCGTGAAGCCGATGATCGAACCGAACACAATCAGATACAGAAGCGCGATCCACGCCTTCGAAGAAATCGCCCCGGCAGAAAATCCGGAAAATTCTCCAAAGAGTGTGGAAATCACCAGCAGTTGAACCCCTCCACTCAACATCTGTGCGGCTGAACTCATAGGTTTTGAAGCAGGCAGCGGAAGTTTTTTGGTGAGCACGGTTGCTATCGACCAGGTAAACGACGCAAATAATAAAGCCGCGGCTCCAGCCCGGCTGATAGGAGCTTCTCCCGCTGAAAACGAATGATTCATCAGAATGGCTACGCCGCCGACTCCAATCAGCAGTGCCAAACCCAATCGAGCTGTCAGCCTCTGCGTTCGCAAAATCAGAATTTCCATCAACGCGATGAATACAGGAATGGTCGCAAGAATGACAGCCGCGATGCCAGATGGCACGCGCTGCTCTGCCCAGAACAAGCAGCCGTAGTCCAACACGAAGATCAGTGTCGCCAGTAACGAGGCTGCGCTCCATTCACGCAGCGTGGGCGACGGTTCGCCCCGGAGCAGCAACCATACGTACATTACAACCCCGGCGGCGAAGAATCTCATTGCGGCAAGCAACAGTGGAGGGACTTCGTGTACTCCTACGCGGATGGCGAAGAATGTTGATCCCCACACGAAGTAAATGATTCCAAAGGCCAACAATATTTGCCAATACGGCGGCCGGGCTGCGGATTGTCGCGTTTCTGCCATGGGAAACAATCTTCCATATAGACAGGGTTCGATGGCAGAGAGACACATTTTCTGCGATGAAAACTATCCATACTAACAAGCGATTTCGTTCATCGATTACGGGTGCCGAAACTCAGGCCGTTCAGCTTTCGCACCAGTTCGGGATCAATTCCCTTGCTGGCTACCATCACCTGGAAACTTTCTCCCATGCCAGCGGGAGTAACCAAATGCTTTAGTTGCAAAGCAACTTTGGCGCGCTCCTGCGGCAAACCGCAGTTCTCAAAGGCATCGGCAAATTGATTCTTCTCTCCAATGCCCATTAGGAATTGCGATTGAGTCCGCAGCGGTTGCACGGTCATGCCATTTTGCTCGGCAACTGCGGTCAGCGCGGTGAAATTTACGTCGGCGGTGATGTCCTGCTCTCCGGGAGCTTCGTAGGGGCTGGCGCTGACTGAATGTTGGCGAATGGCTTTGAGCGTTCCTCGGTGGCGGCCTGCCTGTTGCTCCTGCTGTGTGTAGCCGTAGTCGATGGTCAGGAAGATGCCGGTTTGCATGGTTCTGGCGATCTGCCCCATGAGGTCTGCCGCGGCAATTGCGACTTCGAGGCGCTCGCGCGGTAGAGGTGGGACGCTGTAGCTCTCAAGAAATTTACGTTCGTCATTGGACGTGGCCATCCACGTCTCCTCGAATCGGCCTTCCTTCCAGGAAACGGTGAGATTACCTTGATTGCTTACAACTTCAACCGGAATCGCATCGAACAGTTCGTTGGCAAAAATTATCAGCGGGACCTCCGGGGCTAAAGCCCGTTGAATCCCTGGTTCTGGCGGCACGGCTGGAGCCGTGCCTCCCTGGCTATGTTTTTGCTGCAGCAGTGAAGCACGGCGCGATTCCAAATGAGGCTTTAGGTTTTGCTTGAGCCTCTCCTGCAAAGATGGCGACTGCTCCGCCAGGCCATAGTGCAGCGACTTGAAGAACGTAGGAAACTTTTTCTCCGACCAATCCAGCACGTCTCGCGCAAACAACCCTCTTCCCGGACCCAGTTCGAGAATCTCGATTTGTTTCGGCGAACCAAAAAGTCGCCACATCTGCTCAAATTGCCGGACCAACAACCGTGCAAAAACTGCATGCACATCGCTCGAGGTGAAGAAATCACCCGCTTTGCCAAATTGCTCTGCATTCCGCGAGTAGTAGCCCAGTTCTGGGTGATAAAGACACAACTCCATGTAGCGCGAGAACGGGATCAGTCCTTTCCGCATGATTTCCTGTTCAATGATCTGGCGAAGGGTCACAGGCCTTCCCGCTGGCGCTCGGTGCGATTCTGAGGAGTACGGGTAAACATCTCGATTAGGTAGTCGTGCAGGCAGTCAAAGAGCTGACGCTGGAATGTCCACTCGAATTGCGCATGATCCAGATCACGCGGATGAAGATCGAAATAATAAGTGTGAACCGGAATCGAAGGATCTTTGAAACGGATGATCACCTCTACCGCCTCCCCCTTGGCCCGTGCCGAGAAATCGAGCAGGGGATGCTCATACAGGCGTAATTGGGCCAGCACACGTTCCAGGCGCACATTCTCAGGCACGCAACGATTTTAGCCGAGGCGGCGACTGGCCGCATGGGCTTCAGTCGCTGTTTCTCTCTTGAGGGATGACATAATGCTCGCGCCTTTCTGTCCCGCGCAGAATGACGATCTGGCTGCTGGAGCCTAGCTTGGTTTCAGTCAGCAAGCGGTGCAGGTCGTCCACGCCTGCAATCGGCTGTTTGTCGAGAGAAACAATGACGTCTCCCTCACGCAGACCAGCGATTTGTGCCGGACTGCCTGGAGTCACGAAGGCCACAACCACACCGCTTTCTTGTTCGAGATCGTAGAAACGAACCACGCGCCGATGCAACGGTACTGTCTGCGCCTCGACACCGATATAACCGCGGCGAATGCGGCCGTCACGGAGCAGGCGGGTAGCGACGAATTTTGCGGTGTTAATTCCGACCGCAAAGCACAGCCCCTGTGCACCCATGATGGTCGCAGTGTTGACTCCAACGACCTGCCCGTCTGAGGTCACCAGCGGACCGCCGGAGTTTCCCGGGTTCAACGATGCATCCGTCTGAATTACGTCATCAATCAGACGCCCGGAGTAGGAACGCAGCGAGCGGCCCAAGGCGCTCACCACACCCGCAGTCACGGTGTACTGAAACCCATACGGATTACCGATAGCAATGGCCAACTGACCTACCCGCACCTTTTGCGAGTCGCCGAGCGGGGCAGCGATCAGGCTGGGCGCGTCAATACGGATGACGGCAATATCAGTGGCCGGATCATCGCCAATTACGTGGGCCGGGTAACGGTTCTGTCCGTCGGGAAGAGAAACGTGGATGCGCACCGCACCATGAACTACGTGGCTGTTGGTGAGAATCAGACCATCTGGAGTGAATACAAAGCCAGAGCCGCCTCCCTGCCGTTCCCGCTGCTCGCCAGAGGGGCTGCGCGCGGCCTGAGCGATGTCAATTTTCACGACTGAGGGGCTTATTTTCTCTGCGGCGCCGACAACTGCCTTGGAGTAAGCATCCAGCAGCGACGAATCCGAGAGTGTGCCACCAGCGGAAGACGCAATTGCAGACTGAGCCTCGAAATCCGGACCTGCCAATTCTTGATACATGACCACTAGATGAATGGAGGGGGCTTTGGGATTCAGCCCTGAAAATCAGGATTTTGCACGAAGGCGTGTAGCTTCATTCGGCAAGATGCAAGCACTCGAAGCGTCGGCCAGAGCTTGCTGCAGGCCTTTCCCGATGGAGGCCATCTGCTCCGGGCTTAGCCGCTGTTGCAAGCCTTCAAACAATTGCCGCTCTTCCTTGCGGATATGTTGCGAAAGTGTGGCTACAAACGCCTTTAGTCCCGCGGTGTCGAGCGTGCGGTGCATGGCACGTGCAAATAAAGCGCGGAGAACGCCGTGTTCCTCAATCAGTTCCTCGACGACTGTTTCCAACTCGGGATCGCCTTTCGCAGCGGGAAATACTTCTTTCTCCTCAGCGGCAAAGTGAATCATGATTTCCTGTTCGACGATCTGCTGGATTTCAGCCTGCCAGGGTACGGGGTCAACTTCTCCGGCTAGTAGAGCACGGTCCAGCCGGACACATAACGCGAGGGCGTGTTGATGTTGGTGAGAGAGCGGAACCAGATTCTTGTCACGAAGCATTAAGACATTATCCCATCCAAAGAAGGGTCCCGGGCGTTAGGCACCTATTTTCAGGAAAAATTCTTCTTTAGCAAACTGCGCAAATTTCCCGAAAACCTCCGCTTCTATCAGTGTAAGCAGCAAGTCACCTGACAAACGAAAAAGGAGACACAACCATGTTCTCGACGATTAAGAAAGTTTTGGTTGCTGGAGCGCTGGTGCTCGCGACCGCCGTAGGTTTCTCGACGACTGCCGCAGCCCAGCAACGTACGTTCACTGTTTTCAACCGTTCGAGCTATCGCATCAATCATCTGTATGTTTCCCCGACCAGCTACACCCACTGGGGCAGCGACAGATTGGGCAGCGATATCTTCTACCCCAACTACCGCTTTGACCTGTCGGTCGCCCCGGGCTGGTATGACATCAAGCTGGTGGACGAGGATGGAGACAGCTGTGTGGTGCGTGATGTCGACTTCCGTGACGGCGAGAGCTGGACCATCACCGACGGCACACTGCTCACCTGCGAGCTGTTCTCGGGACGCTGACTTGAAGCAAATTTGATCGGAGGTTGTCAGGCGGCGCATGGTCTCGGACCCGTGCCGCCTGCGCTTTTTGGAGATTAATCTTTGGTTCCATCCAGGCGGTCGTACAACCAGGAGCGGGCAAACTCCCAATCCCGGCGAACCTTTGCCAAGTTCTTTCCCAGAATTTGAGCGGTTTCTTTGTCGGTATAGCCGCCGAAGAAACGAAGCTCTACGATTTTGGCTCCATCCGGATCGATTTCGGCCAGCTCTTTAAGTGCGTCATCAATGGCGACCAGATCCTCGTTCTTGCCGCTGGACACGTGATAAGCCTCGTCGATCGGAATGTTGATGCCTTTACGCTTTTGAGCGCAATGCTCACGGGCGTGGTCCACCAGGATACGCCGCATCTGGTTCGCTGCAACTGCAAAGAAGTGTTCCCGATTGTTAAGGCTAGGAGGATTATCGGTGCCAAAAAGCTTTAAATAAGCTTCATGCACCAAACCAGTGGTTTGCAGAGTATGATCAACACGCTCGCGGCTCATGTAACGGGAAGCCAGCCGGTGCAGCTCTAGGTAAACCAGGTCGAGCAACTGCGCCGAAGCGGCAGAATCGCCGTTGCTGATCGATGAAAGTAGGCGAGTGATTTCCTGAGAAGGTGGCGCGTCCCCCACGAACCCTCCTTGGCGCGAGAGTATAACATTCAGCCGCTCATTTTCGATGTCACGGTTCGAGCCCCAGCGGTTGGTGGGCTTCCTGTAGGTTTGCAGATGTTGGATACGAAATTGGAAATTCAGAAAGAAGACATGGTTCATTAATCTCGGTGAGCATCCAAAATTCCAGTGATGTTTCGATCCATGCTCTTGTAGTACTTGTCGTCAGACTTAGTTTTTTTCCTGGCTGGCTTCCGTCGGTGTATCTTTCGGTACGCGAAACATGGCCGTCATCGCTGGTTAAATTCTTCTTTTGCGTTCGGCCCTTCCTAGATTCAGGTTTCATTTTGTTCTCAGTCCACTAAGTCTGAAACGGGATACTGCCTCACAAGAGGGTGGAATTACGTTTCACCAGGGAAGCTATGTGCACTTACTGAAACTGCATCATGAATAGAATGATCAGGTAGGGGACTACAGGTAGTTCGCAAAATCTAGTTCACGCTCTCAATCTGCCGGGCGGACGCTTTCACTTGCTGCATCAAACTCGTAGAAACCACAGGCGATTTCTCCAGCAGTCGCGAAGCCTGACTGATACTCGTAGTAGCCCCCGCACGATCACGCAGATTAATGGTCCGCGGATTCCCTTGCAGATTTGCCAGCCATAGCCATGCACTAGCCAACTGTTCTGACGCCTGGGGATCATGGCTGACATAAGGCTCAACCTGCCGCAAATATTGGTCAGTACGATCAATCAAGTCCTGCCGCGAACCGGTCATGCCTGGCCAGAGGCGCACAGCTTCAGGAAATGAAGTGCGGTAGGCATCGGCCAGGTTTTTGACATCACGAAGCTCTGTTTCCTGAAGTTGTTTTGCCATGGGCGAATCGATTCGAACATTGCCTGAATTCACCAGCTGAGGGTTCAGCTTTTTCACCCGGTCATCGAGCTGCGTTTGCAACACGCGGAGCTGGTTCTCGAGCTCCTGTGATCGCTGGTAGCGCTTGTGCATTTCCAGCCCTTGCCAGGTCGTGGTCACCAGCAAAACGCAGATAATCAACGACGCCAAAACGCCAACACGATGTCTGGCAAAAAACTTCTTGCTGCGACGAGTCATGCTGGTCTTACGCGCTTTTACCGGACGATTTTCCAGAAACCGTGTGATATCAGCATTCAATTCAGTAGCTGACCGATAGCGGCGCGCGGGATCGCGTTGCATGGCGCGGAGCACCACCGCATCGAGATCTCCTTTGAATTCCCGGCCAGCCTGGCGCTGGCTCGGTAATGGACTTGAATTCGCCGCAAGGCTGGGCAGCGTCGGGTCTTGCGAAGTGATTACGTTGAGCAGCTCAAGTCTGCCGCGTCCTGTAGCCGGAAACGGCTGAGATCCGGTAAGTAATTCGTAGAGAACTACGCCTAACGAATAAACATCGCTGGCCGGCGTTAATGGTTTGCCTTGCATTTGTTCAGGACTGGCATAGCCCGGCGTCATGAGCGGTAGTGCCGTGTTTTCTTGCCCATCGGCAGCCGAAAGTGCGCTGGCGATTCCGAAATCCACCAGCTTCACGGTGCCGTCGTTGCCTACCAGAATGTTGGGAGGCTTTAAATCCCCGTGAATTACATGGTTGTTGTGGAGATACTGCACGGCCGCGCAAACCTGCTGAAACAGCGCCAGCCGCGGGCGGACACTCAGAGCATGTTCGGTACAGAACTTGTTAATGGAAGGTCCGTCCACGAAATCCATCACAAAATACGGCAAGCCTTCGGGCGTTGAGCCGCCGTCCACAATGCGTGCAATGTTGACGTGGTCGAGCCGCGCCAGGATCTGCCGTTCCTGGCGGAAGCGCTGCAACAATGTGTCGGTCGATATCTCCGGGCGAATGACTTTCATCGCGCAGATACGGTGGAAAACCTCATCGGCACGGACCGCCTGATAGACAATACCCATGCCTCCGCCGCCGAGTTCCTGGAGAATCTTGTATGGACCGATGAAAGATCCCGGCTCACCGGGATCGGCGGCCGCTTCGTGCCTTTGCCAAACCGGCGTATCCAAGACTCCGGCACTGCGCTCTTGCGCAGCCAGGAGCCTTCCGACCGTGTCCATCAACTTCTGATCGCCGTTGCAAGCCCCTGCCAGGAACTGCTGGCGCAGTTCGGCAGGCTGATCCAATGCGGCATCAAACAACTCCCGCACCCGGCGTTGATGGTCTGTAGTCAAACGGTCAAAAGCCTCTTAATTAAGAATAGCGGGAAAAAGCCGCGAATCTGCGCAAGCAAATCCCAGATACAATCAATTTCCCCTACATCAATGGCGCCGCGTAATTTTGCCTGATTCTCACGCTTTATAGAAGTGAGGACATTCAATATGAGGCTTTTCTGGACACTGGTCTTCTTCTTAACGGCAGCCATGCCTTTGTTGGGCCGCCAGGCGCCAGCAGCACAAGCTGATCCGGTCGGGGTTGTAGTTGACAGTATTGACTTAAAAGACGTAAGCACCGACCGCGTCCGTTTTGAGATTCGCAGCCACGTGACCGCGGACAGGCATTTGCAGATTAAACGGGTGCGCTTCGAGCGTATGTACCTCGGCAGTTTGCCGATCTATCTCAGCCCGGTCGACGAGCGTTTGGAATTGGAGAAAGGGATATCAGCTGTTCTGCCGCGCATTCCGGTAACCATTTACTTTCGCGACCTAGATTCTTTGGAGCCACTTGAACATGCCGTGCGGGAGGAAAAAGCCACGGTGACCGGCAAAGCCCGAATTGACATGGATTTGAATCTGATCGAGAAAATCCTCACCCGCCAAAGCAACGTTTACGCAGACATCCCGGTGGCTATAAGTACGCCGGTGCAGATTCCGGGTGGAATGCTAGGGAAAACTGCTGCTTTAACAACTCTTCGAGCGGCACAGTTTGCGCTGAACCTTGCTGGCTCGGCCCTCCATGCCTTACGCCAGTCACAAAAGAGTTGGGAACAGAAGCTTCGAACCCAATACATTCCGTCGCTTGCAATCGCTGAATCTCGTTATTCGATCCGCCTGAATACCGGCGAACAGGCCGATTTCGTCGTTCGCGGGTTGGGTTTCCGCATCACGGATGACAAATTCATTTTGACCGACGAAATATACGAGCCATGGAAGTACGACACAGAAGTGGCTACGGCGCTACAGACTCATAAAGCCTCGTTAATCGACGAGAACCGCGATCTGCTCGTCTGGAACAGCACGGAACCGCTCGACCCCAATACCGCACGCAGTCTCTCACGCAAGACGATTCATGAGGAGCATCACACGGATCAATCTGAAGCAGCCCATGTACCCAGCGAAAATAGAACTGTTAAGATTCGACTTTCCAAACGGGCTTCCGATGCCAACTATGTGGTCTTCCGTTTCACGCGACCGGAAGGCAAAGGTACGCCGATCCAACTTGCGCCGGACACTGTTATCGACTCGCAAAACTGGGACCGGCTCACGATGTTTCGTGTGGATGAAGACGGTCAATTGGAATTGATTTCTACACCGGCCCATCGAACCAACAACCATATTTCTCTGGAAGATTCAGTCGACGAGCGGGTATTTGGTTCATTACTGATAGCGCCTGAAGGCGCTGTGGGGATGGTCCAGGCTGAACAGTCCGGGATGATCTTGAAGACAAAGTGGTAATTGCTCAGGAGCTCCCATTGTGAAACTCTGTGTCCTCTGTGGTTTAAAGGCATTTGCTTAATCGAGAAAAAACCTTGAACTATAGAGGACGCAAAGTTTCAAAGAGGAACCACTGAGTTTATGGATGAATCTTATCTTTGCCTTTTTTAACTTCCTCACCAGCCTTTTTAGCTGCGGCATCAATGCTCGACTCAATTCCTGCACGCGCCTTGTCAAAGTTTCCCTTGGCTTTGTTTTTCAGGCGTTCGAGCTCGGAAGGCGTGGCTGCCGGCATGGCCAACATTTCCCCGCCACCGCATTTCTTGAGATCTTCTGCCGAAGCGGGAACAATCTCTTCTGCAGGAATTCCGACTTTCGCACTAATCTGTCGAGCCTCGTCTGCGGCTTTTTCGGAGTGATAAAAAATGTCGGTGTCACCCTGCAAATCTAGGCAGGCGTCACTGCCGGTACGCCTTGTAGGTGTTACCCCCTGCAATCCATTTAACTTGTCCGCCCACTTCGCAACCGATTTTTTTTCTCCTTCAATGACCACCACCTCTACAGGGGGTTTTGCTTCCCCTGTTTTCCCTGGAGTGGTTGCCGGTTTCTGCGAAGCCGCTGGAACAGGAGTTTTTTCTTTATGCTCCGCCGGTTTGGAATCACCTGGCTGCCCAGGGTTTTCTGGCTGTGAACCTGAGAAATCGGGATTCGGCTTGGCAAGTGTGTGATTGGACACATATAGGCCTGCTGATCCAGCCCCGAGGACGGCTGCTAGGGCAATCACTGGGACTGCCTTTTTCCGTGGCATCCCCAACCAATACCTGGCACTGTTCACCGACTTCCCCGCCTGGAACCGCAGAAACTGAATGCTGATGTTGTCCCCGCCACCGCCCTCCAACGCCAGATTCAGCAATGCATCGGCCACAGCAGTCGCGGAAAGATTGGGCGACGTCGCGATTGCTTCCATCTCCTCATGCTTCGCATATCCCCAAAGACCATCCGAACAAAGCAACATGGCATCGTTCGCTTGCAGGGCAATGTCAGCAATATCGAGTGTTACGTCGGCGGACTGACCGATGGCTCTAGTAAGCACACTCGCATCCGGGTGATCTTTGGCCTGCGCTGGGGTCAAAATCCCCTGCGAGACCATGCGCTCCATTACCGAATGATCGCGGGTCAATTGGGTCAGCTTGCTGTCACGCACCAGATAGGCGCGGCTGTCGCCGGCGTGGGCATAAGTGGCATGAGCACCACGAACGACACACAGAACCACAGTAGAGCCCATCCCGCGCAATGCAGGGTTCGTCACTGAGCGTTGTTGCAGGTCAGAACTAATGGCCCGAATGGCATTCTGCAGAGCCTCCTGTAGCGGCAGACTGCCAAATGCGTTTAGATAGCGGGCAAACCCATCGACGACGGCCTGTGCAGCCTCAGCGCCACCCTGATGGCCTCCAACCCCGTCGGCAACGACAAAAAGGTCTCCAAAGGTGGTGGCGGCACGGGTAATGCGGTCCTGATTTTCGCTGCGTTCCTTGCCGACGTTGCACTGCACGCCGACCGAAACAACTAGAGGGTTGGGTTGAGATTGGGGCGTAGGCATCCTAAGTGTGTAAGCGTATTTTTCGGCCCAAATTGCTCAAACTTTTTGCGAATTTACTGAATGTCGCGCATCCGTAAGAAAACAAGTGCAGTTGCGGTCCAAAAGACCAGCATCCCCCCTAAAACTGCAAAAGAAGTGCTCAACTCAGGGCGATCATGTTTGGGCGGAAACTTGGGATCAGGTGCTGGGGTTATGCACTCTGTATGTAACTTAGGAAATTGGACCTCAGCCAAATCACAACCGTGTTGCTCCGGATCATTCTCCTCGGTAAAGGGCGGTAAAGGGGCACCGTCAGGCCCAGTGGCCTCCGAAGTGTAGATCGCATGGTTGTGCTTTTCGGCTTCAAGCAGCAAATCCGCTTCCACGGCCCAGCGCGACGGAAATATTTTCGCAATCGCTGGCATAGGTCCTGGCATTCTGCCCGGCGGCGTAATTCCTCCTCCCAGCGTGATGATGGGCAACAGGATTAGAGGAAGCATCGCAATGGCCGCCTCGGTTGTCGAGGAACGGGCAGATACACAGAGCCCAAGAGCGGCTCCTACTAAAGAGGAAAGGTAAAGAACAGCGAACGTAGCCCAAAA
>Ga0207689_10000589_pt1 | contig 34667 bp, 26 predicted proteins | sample KBSMisM52_FD_184312 | JGI IMG/M metagenome (GOLD analysis project Ga0207689, IMG submission 184312) | Miscanthus rhizosphere microbial communities from Kellogg Biological Station, Michigan, USA - KBS Miscanthus M5-2 (SPAdes) (version 2) | ecosystem: Host-associated > Plants > Roots >...
CGGCTCTCGGCGGGACCGAACGAGTAGGAGTAGTCCTGCAGCGGGCACTCGCCGCCCTTGTCGCACACCGGGCAGTCGAGCGGGTGGTTGACGAGCAGGAACTCGAGGACGCCCGCCCGTGCCTCCACCGTTTCCTGGTCGCGGGTGGATACGACCATGCCGTCGGTGCAGGCCGTCGAGCAGGACGTCTGCAGCTTGCCCATCTTCTCGATCTTGACCACGCAGACGCGGCAGGAGCCGTCGACCTGGAGACCGGGGTGGTAGCAGTAGTAGGGGATCGAAACCCCGGACTCGATGGCGGCCCGGAGCACCGTGGTGCCCTTGGGGACCGTGACCGACTTTCCGTCGATGGTCAGCGTGACCGTATCCATAACTTGGCGATCATACCAAGAGAAGGCTTTGGGCTTTGGGCTCTGGGCTTTAGGCGTGGAGGGCTCTGGGCTCACGGGGCTTTGGGCGCCAGCCTTGCAGCTGACCGGGCATGGCGCGAGACCACAGAAAACTCAAAGTGTTCGTCCTTGCTGATGGCCTGGTTCTGGAGGTTTATCAATGTTCCCAGAGCTTTCCGACCACGGAGCGAGCAGGCCTCCGTCGCCGAGCCCGATGCAATGTTGAGGAAACTGATCTGCTGTCGTTGGCTGGCCGTCTCGACCTCTTGAGCGAGGCGGACGCGTCTCGCTTGTCTGGCGGGTACTCGGAACTGTCACGTGGACTTCGCGCGATGATTCAGGCGCTTCACGATGCTCCTGACCTGAGGCAGCGCCTGAAGCCTTGAGCCCCAAGCCCTCCATGCTCAGAGCCCAGAGCCTTCTAGCTCCCCTCGAACTCCGCGATGGCGGCCGAGTCCAGGTTCACCTGCACCCGTCGAACCGGAGCGTCGGTGGGGATGACCTGTTCGACTTCGGCATCGGTCACCGCGACGATGACGTCGCGGGTCTTGCCGTCGGCCATGGTCAGCGTCACGGTGACCGGGAGGTCGAAGACGTTGTCGGATGGCTGGGTGAAGCGCACCGTCACATGCTTGTCGCCAATCGTGGACTTGAACGCGATGCGGGGAATGTCGGTGCCGTAGATCCAGCGCTCGAAAAATCGATCGAGCGTCCGGCCCGATTCGGCCTCGAGCGCGCGCTCCAGGTCGTCGGTGCCGGCTTTCTGGAACCGCCGGTCGTCGTAGAACCGCCGCAGGCCGGCGAAGAACGCGTCGTCGCCGAGCAGGCGGCGCAGCATGTGCAGCACGGCCGCGCCCTTGTTGTAGACGATGGCGCGGTAGACCTTGAGATCGGTCTTGATGTGGCCGAGGCGGTAGCCGAGGTGCACCGGTCCCTGGTCCGACTGCGACAGCGACCAGCGGCGGAACTGCTTGAGCATGTCGCCGAACACCTTGTCGCCGCGCGCCTGGCGGCCGTAGAGCGCCGCGAAGTACTGCGCGAACCCTTCGCTGAGCCACTGCTCGTGGTAGTTCTTCCAACCGAGCGCCTGGCCCCACCACTGATGCGCAAGCTCGTGAGCGAGGAAGAACTCGGGGAACCCCTCGAAGGCCGCCGGATCCCCGCGCCACGACTGGTTGGCGGTCGGCACCGGGTCGTTGAGCACGGCGAAGTACCCAGGGCTATGGCCGCCGGGCAGCTCGCTCTCGACGAGCGCGATGGTCATCGTCGGGAAGGGCGCCTCGCCGACGAGCGTCGAGTAGAAGCGCATGATCTCCTCGACCTGCGGGGCCAGCTGCCGGCCCCGTCCCTGCAACCGCGGCTGCGCCTCCACCGCCACGGTCACCTTGTCGATGTCGGCGCCGGGCCGTGACGCCTCGATCGTCATGGTCTTCTCGGACACGCGCGACATGCGCGACACCACGAGCGCCAGGTAGCGCAGCGGCTGATCGGAGCGGAATACGAAGGTGGCGCCGTTCTGGAGCGTGAGCCCCTCGCGGAGCGGCACGACCTGCGAGCGCGGCAGCAGCTCGCCGCTGGCAACGGCCCGGTAGCCCTCAGGCACCGTCACGCGGATCGTGGCGGTGGCGAAGTCCCACACCGGGTTCTGCGGATACCAGTAGGTGCGATTGCTCAGCAGGTAATGCGGTTCGACCGGGAAGAGCCCCTGCGAGTCCTGTCCCGGGTCGCCGGCGACGGCAATGGTGTCGACGTCGAGATCCTGCGACGACAATCGCCCGTCGTAGGTCACGATGAGCGTGAGGTCGGAATCCTGCGGGACCACCCGCGGCAGCGAGACCAGCACCGTGTCCTGCCCGCGCACGCGCAGGTGGAGGAGCGGCCCATACTCGACGCTGACGACGCTCCGCACCTGCAGCGCGTCGGCCAGCCGCAGCGTCACCGACGACATCGACGTGCTGCGAACGCGGATGGCCAGTCGGGTCCGGCCCTGGAGAATCTGCCGCTCCGGCTGCACGGAGACATCGACGTTGAAGTCCTGGACGTCGTAATCGCGGAAGGCGTCGTCGCTGTAGAACCGCCCGCGCGCGGCGAGCTTGGCCGCCGAGGCATAGAGCGCGATCGTCTTCTTGTTCTCGCGCTGGAACAGGCTCACGTCCTCGGCCTGCGCCGACGATCGCGAGAAGGTGAGCGTGTCGTAGCGCCTGGTGTCCACTTCGGCCACGAAGTCCTTGTTCGGCGGCAGCAGATACCACTCGTCGGAGCTGAGGTCCCGCAGATCGACCAGGAACGACTTGGGGGCCAAACGGTCGAACACGCTTTCGGCGCGGCGGATCACGCGGGCGTCGAGCGTCGCCGCGGGCAGATTCAGCGCCGCCACCTGGGCGCGGTAGTCGGACGGATTGAGACGGATGAACGCGGTCTCGAACGCCGCGTTCAGCGTCTCGCGCCCGGAAAAGATGCGCAGCTGCCCCCGCTCGGGGGGAGACGCCGGCAGGAACTGCATCTCGCCGCGTCCGACGAGCACCATGCCGGTGACGCCCTCGTCGGTCTGCACGGGGAACACGGTGCCCTCGTCGAGAGTCATCGTGAGGTCTTCGGACGTGACCTTGAAATTCTTCGCCGCGAGCGGCTTCTCGGTGTCGAGGCGCAGGCGGTACAGGCCGTCCACGGAGCTGATGCCTTCGAGCGCGACGATCCGCCACGACGCCGGATTGCCGTTCGGGGGGCGGCGGACATCCATCCCGGCGGTGAGGATGCGGGCGCGCCCCGGCGTGGCGACGAAGAACTCGACGACCAGGCGGAAGCCGTCGCCGGGCGGGGCGCCCTCGAGCGGCGCCCGCTCGCGCTCGCGAACGACGGCTTTCGCCGCACCGGTCAGAAAGAGGTCGATTTCGTAGCGGCGGATGCCGGCTTCGGCGGCGCCCGGGTCGAACAGCCCGGCGAACTGCTCGCGTTGGCCGCGCACCAGCATCTGCTCGAGGCGCCCGAGCAGCCCGGCGACCGGATCGGCGTTCGCACGTTCCTGTGCGGCGGCGGGCGCGGCGCCAGCCAGGCAGACAAAGAGGAGGAGAAGTCGACGCATCAGTCTCCAGCGACGCCGACGACCATTCCGGGGCGGAGCCTCGCTAGGCTACCACTTGCGGGAGCGGGGGCAAGCGCCGGGCGATCAGCACCGTGAGATCGTCGAGCAGGCGCCGTTCTTCGGTGTGCACCTGCACCGCGGCAAACAGCGCCCAGCCCAGTTCGCGCGCCGATCCCCAGCCGCCGCCGTCGGTGGTCCGCTCGACTCCGGCCTCGTCGAACGGCTGGCCCTGCCCGTCTTCGGCCTCGGTGATGCCGTCGCTGTACATGACGATGACGTCGCCGGCGTTCATCGTCGTGCACCCTTCCTTGTAGGCCGCCTCCTGGAACATGCCCAGCGCCATGCCGCCTTCGCGCAGACGTTCGTAGCTGCCGGCCGCCCGCCGCAGGAGCGGCGGGTTCTGGCCGGCGTTGACGTAGCGCATCTCGCCGGTCGCCGGGTTGAGGGTGGCGAGAAAGAGCGTGATGAAGCGCGATCCGGGCGCGTGCTTGACGATCTGCGCGTTCAGCCGCGCCGCCAGGTTCGCGCCCTCGAGGCCTTCGTCCACGAGCGTGCGCATCATCGCGAGCAGCAGCGCCATCAGCAGCGCCGCCGGGCTGCCCTTGCCGGCCACGTCGCCGAGCGCCAGCAGCACGCGGCCGTCGCGCAGCGGCAGGATGTCGTAGAAGTCGCCGCCCACGGTGTTGGCCGGCCGCGTCATGCCGAACGCCTCGAGCTCGGCGGCGTGAAAGGCGCCGCGCGGCAGCATCGCCTGCTGAATCTGCCGGGCGATTTCGAGGTCGTTCTTGAGCGAGAGCCGATCGGCCACTTCCAGCAGCACCAGCAGGTTGAGGAGCAGGAAGCCGATGAGCAGCCACATCGTGCCGGGTGCGAACGCCGGATGCGGCACGAGCAGGAAGTGCATCTCGCGGTACAGCTCCATCAGGCCGATGAGCGTCGCCACGAGCGAGATGCCGTAGATCAGGCGGCGCGCCGGCGTCAGGCGCAGCGTGAACGCCAGGAACAGCATGCGCGCCGATCGCACCACGCGCTTGTGCCACGGCAGCTTGTGCAGTTCGTCGAAGTCGATGCTGCGCGAGAAGAAGCGGTAGGCGTCGGGCGCGTCGCGCGTGAACAGGCGGCCGAGATCCGTCGTGTTCAACCCGCGCGTGTAGGCCTTGAGGAAGTGGTCCTTCTCGGATCGCGGCAGCGGCGGGACACTCATGATGCGCGCGGCACTCCCAGTTCGCGAGCGGCCTGCCCGAACGCGTCGAGCGCGAAGGACAGCTCCTCGCGCGTGTGGGTGGCGGTGACGATGGTGCGGATACGCGCCTTCCCCTTGGCCACCGTGGGGAAGCCGATGCCCTGCGCGAAGACGCCGAGCTCGAACAGCCGGTCGGACAGGCGCATCGCCAGCGCCGCGTCGCCGACCATCACCGGCGTGATCGGGCTCTCGCTGCGCCCGGTGTCGAGCCCCAGCGCCTCCAGCCCCGCCTTGAAGAAGCGTGTGTTGTCCCACAGGCGCTCGATCAGGCTGTCGTCCGATTCGAGCACGTCGAGCGCCGCCAGGCAGGTGGCGGTCACCGACGGCGGATGCGACGTCGAGAACAGGAACGGCCGTGCTTTGTGGTGCAGGAAGTCGATGAGCGCGCGCGACCCGGCCACGTAGCCGCCCAGCGCGCCGATGGCCTTCGACAGCGTGCCCACCTGGATGTGCACGCGCCCGTGCATGCCGAAGTGGTCGACGGTGCCGCGCCCCTGGCGCCCGAAGACCCCGCTCGCGTGCGCGTCGTCCACCATCATCAGGCAGCCGAACTCCTCGGCGACGTCGCAGAGCGCGGGGATGGCGCCAAGGTCGCCGTCCATGCTGAAGACGCCGTCGGTGATGAGAAGCGTCTTCTGGGTCCGCGGGAGCTCCGCCACGATGGCTCGCGCGGCGGCCGCGTCGCCGTGCGGAAATACTTTGATCGCGGCGCGGCTCAGACGCGCGCCGTCGATGATGCTGGCGTGGTTCAGCTCGTCGGACACGATCACGTCGTCGCGGCCGAGCAGCGAGGACACGGTGCCGGCGTTGGCGGCGAACCCGCTCTGAAACACCACGGCCGCCTCGGTGTGTTTGAACGCCGCCAGCCGTTGCTCGAGCTCCATGTGCAGCGCCATGGTGCCGGCAATCGGACGCACCGAGCCGGTGCCGACTCCGAGCGAGCGAATCGCGTCGAGCGCGCGCTCGCGAAGCGTCGGATGCGTGGTCAGTCCGAGGTAGTTGTTCGAGGAGAGGTTGACGACCGACCGGCCGTCAACTGACGCACGCGCGGCCTGCTCGCCGTCGAGCACACGCAGTGGACGAAAAAGCCCCTGCTGGCGAAGCTCGTCCAGCGCGGTGTCGACGAAAGCCAGGGGCCCGGCGGACATGGCAAGAGCGCCAGTATAAGGGGGCTGAGGGGCTAAGGGGCTGGGGGGCCAGGGCTAGGGAGCCAGGGCAAACAGCACGTCGGAGCCATCACGCGTCACCTCACGTGCCCCGCGTTCGCGGAGCGCAAGAGAGAGACGAGTCCCCCCGTCATTCGGATAGGCACCTTCATGGACGATCACTGCCGTGGCGCCGGCACGGCGCAGCGCGGTCCACGCCTGCTCGCCGTCCGGTGCCGACGCCCCCAGCGCCGCCACGAGCGGGCCGTAGTGGGTGGGTATGAAGCCGCTGTAACCGTTCACCAGTTTTCGCCAATGAAACGTCGAGTAGTACATCGCGCGCAGGTCGAAGTCCGGCTGGCCGAGCGGAAGTTCCGCGAGCACCGTGTCCGGGGCTTGGCCGGCGACCGCTGTGTAGATGGGCGGTGCGTCGCCGCGACCTCGCAGGCGTGGCTCCGGCGCGTTGAACTCCGGGACCGGTCCGGCGCCGTTGACCACGAACGGGTCGACACGGGCCTCCGCCAGGCAGATGAGCCAGGCGACAACAAGCAGCGCGGCGGACGCCGGCCGCCGCACGAGGCGCGCCGCGCCGAACCCGCCCAGCACGGAGAGCGCCAGCAGACCCACCATCCAGAACCGCGACGGCGCCCGCACGCCGTCGAACCCCGGCACGACGTCGTAGAGCACGCGGTACGGTGATGCGAGATCGAGCGGACGGCCCATCGATGTCGGCATGGGCCCGAGCGACAGCCACAGCGCGGCCAGGAGCGCGATCAGCCAGGCGCCGCGAGGCCACAGGAACGCGGCCACGCGGGCGCGCGCGTCCGGGCTGAGGATCAGCGCCATCGCGCCCGCCACGGCGCCGCGAACCAAGAGCTGCGTGGCGTCGCTCATGCGCAGCACCGTGCCGCCCAGGTCGAGCGCGAAGCGCCTTCCGAAGAGCACCGCCACGAACAGCACGAGGTGCGCGAACGCGATCGCCACGAGCACGAGTACCACGTATCGCCGGGCAGGCGTCTGACTTTGTTTTTGTAGAGGCGCACCTTCAGGTGCGCCTGACCAGAAGATGCCGAGCGCGGAAAGAAGAAGGGCCGCGAGCCCTGGAAACAGCTGCCCCTCGGGCCGCGGAAACGCCTGCATCGCGCGGCCCCAGATCGGATGCTCGTCGAAAGCGGTGAGGTACGAGTAGACGTCGGCCGAGTAGCGGCCCACTTCCGCCAGCGACCGGGTGGACTGAAGATCGCGCAGCGAGAGATACGGCAGGAAGAACGGCACCGTGATCGCCGTGACGAAGACACCGGCCGCCGTCAGGTCGCGCCACACCCGCCCAGACCGCCACAGCCCGCGCGCCGTGATCTCGGCCAGGATGTACGCGGCCGCGAACGGCGAGAAATAGAGCATGTAGTAGCCGCACGACAGGTTCTGCATCACCAGGGCGGCCGCGCCGCCCGCGAGCGCGCGGCGCCGGCCCGTGTCGAAGTAGCGTCGAAAGCCGTAGAGCGCAAACGGCATCCACTGCGACGACAGCACCTGCAGGTGTGACGACTGCGGGAAGCGGTACGGCGCGAACGCGAACAGGAGCCCGGCCGTCAGGCCCGCCGTACGGCTGCCCGTGAGCGTGCGCACCAGCAGGAAGGTCCCGACGCCTGACAGAACGAACGTCGAGAGGTACAGCAGGTTGTAGCAGAGGACGGCGTTGCCCGTCAGCGCGTAGACCGGCAGCACCTGCAGCGACTGCCCGATGAAGTGCTCCGAGTATGCGAGCGTGTGCGGCGCCGGCGAGAAGATGTTGGCGTCGAAGTAGGTGGCCGCGCGCCCGGCGTCGCCGCCCAGGATGGCCAGCAGCTGCGAGCAGTTCCAGGCGAGCGCCCAGATGACGAGCACCGGGTCGCCAAGGTCCCAGGCGACGTCGTGCGTCAGCCCGCGGGCGAGCGGCCACGTGGCCCAGACCGCGATCAGCGTATAGACGGCGGCGGCGTGCACGCCGCCAAACGCGCGAAGGCGCACGCGCTAGATGTTACGCGCGCGCGAGGTAGTCGGCGGTGAACGCGGCGATGTCGCCGTAGATCTTGCGCAGCTCCGACGGCTGCGCCAGGAACACGATGCGGAACGTCCCCGCCTCGGGCGCCATGCCGAATCCCGATCCGTACACGGTCAGGATGCCGGCTTCTCGGAGGAGCGACAGCACGTAGTGCTCGTCGGTGCGCCCCGGCGGCAGCGTGAGCTGCGGCATCGCGTAGAACGCGCCCCGCGGCGGCACGCAGCGCATGCCCGGGATGGCGTTGAGGAGCTCGGTGGTCACCTGGGCGCGCTCGGCCAGCGCCGCCCGGAACGCGGGCTGGTGCGAGCGGTCGCCGAGAAGCGCCGGCGCGACGGCGTGCTGCATCGGACCGGGGCTGCACAGGCGTCCGTCGGCCATCTTCTTGATCGCCGCCAGCGCGTCGTCGAGGCGCGGCGTCTTGCCCACGACGAGCCAGCCGGTGCGCCATCCGGGCGCCAGGTAGGCCTTCGACAGGCTCGAGAACGAGATGATCGGGGCGTCGGGGTCGAGCGTCGAGAGCAGCGGCACCGGGCCGTCGTGACCGAGCTCGCCGTAGACTTCGTCGGCCAGGATCGTCAGATCGTGCCGCTCTGCGAGCTCGATGATCGCCCGCCGGACCGCGGTGGGATAGATCGCCCCCGTCGGGTTGTTCGGATCGATCATCACGATTGCTTTGGTCCGCTCGCCCACCAGCGTGCGCAGGTGGTCGAGGTCCGGCAGCCAGTCGCGATCCGGGTCGGTGCGGTAGTAGCGGGGCGTCGCGCCGATCTTGGCCAGCACCGCCGTGTAGAGCGGATAGGTCGGCGACGGCACGAGGACTTCATCGCCAGGATCGACCAGCGCGCTGAGCGTCAGCTCGATGCCTTCCGAGGTGCCGGCCGTGATGAGCACCCGGTCGGCCGACGTCGGCACACCGCGAGCGGTGTAGTCCGCCGCGACAGCTTCGCGGGCCTCCAGGATGCCGGCCGAGGCCAGATACCCGTTGTGCCCGTCGCGCATCGCGCGCGACGCCGCCTCGACCAGATGGGCGGGGGTGGAGAAGCCGAAAGCCACCGGATCGCCGATGTTGAGGTAACGGACCGCCCTGCCACGAGCCTCCACGGCCTTCGCTTCCGCTACGATATTGCGGATCGCGTAGGAGAACCGGTTCACCCGGGAGGCGACCGGAACGGACCGTGAACTCTTCGTCGGCATCCCCTCTATTATCCGCTCGGCCCCCTGTTTTCGACAGGCGCTGAGCCCGAAATCCGTTCAAAAGTCGAGCTTGGTCCAACGAAGGCCTATAGCCGGGCAGTTCTTACATGTCCAGTTGGCCTGCCGTGTAGAAATTGCATGTTTTTGGCCAGAACGGATAGCCCTCGAGCCGATCTGTCCTTGTAACTTGTTGATTTCATTGAAGTGACCAACGTGGCAAAGCCATTGGATCACAAGGTCGCGTGACGAAGCGGCTCTTGAGCGAGGTGACAGCGGGACTGATGCTGACAGCAGCGTCAGCGGCCCTGCCGACCAGCTCGTTTGCGCAGGAAGCGCCGCAGGCGGTCTTCCGGTCGGCGGTGGAAGTCGTCACCGTCTCGGCGGCGATCAGAAACAGCAAAGGCCGCGTCGTCAAGGACCTCAAGGCCGGCGACTTCGAGCTCTACGACTCGGGCGCCCGCCGCGAGATCAAGGACGTCTATTTCGGCGATTCGCCCATCAGCCTCGCCATCCTCCTCGACATCAGCGGCAGCATGGCCGTGGGCGGCAACATCGACCGCGCTCGCGACGCCATCGGCATGCTGTCGGCGAATCTGCGCGACAAGCAGGACGAGGCGGCGCTCTTCACGTTCGACTCGAAGCTTCAGGAAGTCATCGGCTTCACCTCTGATCTGGAGCGCGTGCGCGTCCGGTCGCTCGAGGGCAAGCCGTGGGGCATCACGTCGCTCTTCGACGCCATCGAGGAGACGGCGAGGCTCGTGGGCGAGCGCGCCAACAAGCACCGCGCGCTGCTCGTGGTTACCGACGGGGTTGATACCGGGAGCAAGCTGACGCCGGCGCAGGTGTCGGGCGTCGCAAGCTCCATCGACGTGCCGGTGTATCTGCTGGCGGTCGTCAACCCGGCCGATCATCCGGAAGGTGAATTTCAAGCGCGTCCGACGGACGCCAAGACCTCGCAACAGGGCGAACTGGCCGACCTCTCACGGTGGACCGGCGGCGACCTGCGATACGCGAGCCTGCCCAGCCATCTTGTCGAGGCTGTCCGCGACATCCTGTCTGAGCTGCGGTTTCAGTACTTGATCACCTTCGAACCGGGCGCCCGCCCTGGGTGGCACCCAATCGAAATCCGGACTCGGAAACGGGACCTGACAGTGCACGCACGAGGTGGGTACATGTCCGGGCCTTTGCGCAGTGGTAGCGAATAGACCTCGCGATTAGACAGAGGTAGTGGGCTGACGTCCACGGAGGAGAATAGGCATCATGGCGAACAAACTGTATGCGGTGTCCGTGCTTGCGCTGGCTGTGGCTGTGGCCCCGGCCTGTGCATCCAAGAAGTTCGTGCGCACGGAAGTGGGCAACGTCAACACGAAGGTCGACACGCTGAGCGGCTCGCTCGAGGAGACGCAGGAGCGCACGCGGAAGAACGAAGAGCGCATTGGCGCCGTGGACACGAAGGCGGAAGCGGCCGGCCGGTCGGCGCAGGAAGCGCGCGGCGCGGCTGACGCCGCGGCGCAGAGCGCCCGTCAGGTCAACACGCGCGTCGATCAGGTGCAGACCGAGCTGAACACGGCCGTCGCGTCGTCGCGCAAGCTCGTGTACGAAGTGACGCTGAGCGAGGACCAGGGCCAGTTCAAGTCCGGCAAGTTCGAGCTGCCCGACACGGCCAAGGCTCGACTGGACGAGGTCATCGGCCAGCTGAAGTCCGACACGAAGAACGTGTTCATCGAGATCGAAGGGCACACCGACAACGTTGGCGACAAGACGTTCAACGAGCAGCTCGGTCTCGAGCGCGCCGAAGCCGTGAAGCGTTACCTCTATGAGCAGCACCAGATTCCGCTGCACAAGATGAACGTGATCAGCTACGGCGAAGAGAAGCCGATCGCGCCGAACACCAACCGCGAGGGTCGCGCCCAGAACCGCCGCGTCGTCGTGAAGGTTCTCTCGTAACAGGCGCTTCGGAGCAGTGTGTAGAGGGGGGTCTTCAGACCCCCCTTTGCATGTACGCCTACTTCAGAGTCGCGAGGGTCAGCGGGACCTGAATCCGGGTCTTTCCTTCCTCTTCAATCACCACGTCGCAGCGCTGGTTGCAGACGGCGGTCATCGCGTCGCCGTCGAACGACGCGACGATCGTGGCGCCGAGCATCGGCTGCGATCGGCCGGGCACGGGCCCGCCGGGCAGCGGCGTGGGCGAGAAGGGGACGAGGCCTCCGTCCACGCGCGGGCCGTAGCGCGGCATGCTGCTGCCGTTGCGCGGCGACATGAGCTCGCCGGTCGGCAGCGCGATCCGGATCCTATAGGGCGGCACCAGGACGAACGAGTTGAGCGGGTGGAACGTCAGCTCGGCGTACAGGTCGATCTGGCGCGGTGCCGACGCCTCGAGCTCGATCGCCTGACGCTGCCCCCACCGCCGGTCGCCCGCGCCCGCCCGTGCCTGCGCCGCCAGGACGATCCGGCGAAATGGGGTGACCACCTCGAGGTAGTCGACCGGGGCGCGCGACACATTTACTCGGTAAGGTTCGTGAAACCGCCGCAGGTCGGCGGCCACCGAGGTTTGTCCGAGCGCGATCGCGCGCGTGATGGCCTGGGGGTCGAGGGCGAGGTCGGCGGCACGAACGCCAGCCGCCGTCAGGCCCGCCGCCAGCGCAACCGCTCCCAGCGCGCCGTGGCGCCGCTGGGCGCCGCGCTTTCGCATTCCGCAATGGTAGAGGAAGAGGAAGATGTGTGCGCCGCGGCGGGGACGCGGCGCACACGGTCCGGGGCTCCTGCTCGCGCATCGGCCACGGATCTGCGGTGGCTAGAGCAGGAAGCGGACCACCACACGGTCAGACGGATCTCCGCGCCAATCGGGGCCTCGCATCGGAAACACCCTGCTCGGCCCTTACGGGCGCCGAAAACCGCTTTCTGAGACTGGTAGGACAGGTGGGACTGGTGGGACAGGTAGGAAAGGCCGTCCTACCTGTCCGGTTAGTATTTCGGCCCATGGATCTCGCCAACCGGGCGGCGCTCATCACCGGGGGGAAGCGCATCGGCGGCGTCGTTGCCGAGCAACTTGCGCGGGGAGGCGCGGACATCGCCCTCGTCTACCGTTCGTCGCGCGGTGAGGCCGAGGACGCGGCGGCGGCGGTGCGCGGCTACGGGCGGAAAGCCGTGGTCATGCAGGCCGACCTGCGCGACCCCGACGCCTGCGCGCGTGTCGTGGATCAGACGGTGGATGCGCTCGGCCGCCTCGACATCCTCGTCAACATGGCCTCGGTGTACCGCTCGGTGGCGTTCGACGACCTCACCACCGAGGACTGGAACGAGCCGCTCGAGGTGGACCTGCGCTCGGCCTTCCTGTGCACGCAGGCCGCGGTGCCCTACATGCGCCGGCTCCGCGGCGGCCGGGTGGTGAACATCTCCGATTGGGTGGCCGCGAGCGGCCGCCCGCGCTATCCGCGCTACCTGCCGTACTACGTGGCAAAGCGCGCCGTGATGGCGCTCACGGAGGCGCTGGCGCTCGAGCTCGCCGAGGATCAGATTCTCGTCAATGCCATCGCCCCCGGGCCGATCGTCGCGCCCGATGGCACCTCGGACCGCGAGTTTCGCGCCGTGGAACGCGCCACGCCGCTCGGACGCTGGGGCGGCGAGACCGAAATTGCCAAAGCCGTGGCCGCGCTGGTCGAAAGCGACTTCATCACCGGCGAAACCATCCGCGTGGACGGCGGGCGGCACCTGAAGTAGCCATCTGTACGTAGAAGGCGGTCTCCAGACCGCCCTGCAGGCGGGTCTAGAGACCCGCCTCTACGAAGGCGGCGCCGCAACCGCTCGCATCACGAAGTCGTACTCAAGCTGGTGCACGTGCTTGATCAGCAGCGGATCGCTGAAGCCGTGCCGCTGTTTGGCGTAGAACATCATCTCGAACTGTTTTCCCGCCCGCTGCAGCTCGTAGGCGAACTGCACTGAGTTCTGCATGTGCACGTTGTCGTCAGTCGTGCCGTGAATGAGCAGCATCTTCCCGCGCAGGCGATCGGCGGCGAACCGCGGCGCGGTGCGGCGGTAGCCGTCCGGGTTGTTCTTCGGAAGCTTCATCAGCCGCTCGGTGTACACCGAGTCGTAGTCGCGCCAATCCGAGACAGGCGCGCCGACCACGCCGGCCGACCAGCTGGTGCTGTGGGTGATCGCGTAGGCGGTCATGAAGCCGCCGTAGCTCCAGCCGCTCAGCACGATGCGTGACGGATCGATGTAAGGCTGCTGTTTGAGCCAGCTGATGCCGTCTTCGAGATCCTGCAGCTCGTACTCACCCAGACGCCCGTACACCGGCCACTGCGCCTCGACGCCGCGCTGGCTCGCGCTGCGGTTGTCGAGCACCCACACCACGACGCCGCTCTGCGCGATCAGCTGGTAGAACATCTGCGACTGGCCGCCCCACGAGTTGAGCACCTGCGACGCGCCTGGGCCCGCGTACGTGAACTGGTACACCGGGTAGCGGCGGGAGGGGTTGAAGTCCGGCGGCTTGATCATCATCGCGTCCATCGAGCCGCCGTCGCGCGTTTTCACCTGCACGAACTCCGGCCGCGACTGACGGTACTCGCTGAGCGCCGTGACGGCATTGGCGTCGATGACACGGATCTCACCACCGTCGGCGCCGTGCAGACGGACCTGCGTGGGCGTGGTCACGTCGCTCCAGCGGTCGATGTAGCGCGTACGCGCGTCGTTGAACCGGGCTTGGTGCGTGCCCGCGCTTTTCGACAACCGCGTCCGGTTCGAGCCGTCGAGCCCGATGCGATACACCTGCAGGTCGAGCGCGCTCGGCTCGGGCGACGAGAAATAGACCAGCCCCTTGGCCTCGTCCACGCCGTGGAACGTCTTCACGTCCCAGCGGCCCGAGGTCACCGCGCCGACCAGAGTGGCCTCGCCGGTGCCGCGGTCGCGATACCGGTACAGGTGCTTGAAGCCGGTTCGTTCGCTCAACCACAGGAACGATCCATCCTTCAGCCACACCGGGCTCCCCAGGTTGTTCACCCACGCTTTGGTGGTCTCCCGCAGCAGCGTGCGGGTGCGGCCGTTCGAGACGTCGGCGAGGTTCATGTCGAGCCACGTCTGCTCGCGGTCCTGCACCTGGTGCTCGACGTAGCGCGAGTCGGGGGTCCAGCTCACCTCGACGATCAGGGGCTCGGCGCTCGCGTAGCGGTTGGCGTCGGTCCACGTCACGGCGCCCCCGTCCGCGGCCACGATGCCAAGGCGCACGAGCGGATTCGGATCGCCGGCCTTCGGGTAATCGGTGACCTCGAGCTCGGGACGGTAGGGAATGTGATCGGTCACGGTGTACTCGGGCACCGGCCGCTCGTCGAGCCGCAGGAACGCCACGCGCGAGGAGTCGGGGCTCCACCAGAAACCCTGGAAGTTGCCGCGTCCGTAGACCTCCTCTTGATACAGCCAATCGAGCTGGCCGTTGAAGATGTCCTTGCTGCCGTCGGCCGTGAGCGCGCGCTCACGCGCGCCGGCGACGTCCACGGCAAACAGGTTGTGGTCGCGAACGAACGCCACCGTCCGGCCGTTGGGGCTGAACGTGGCCAGCTCCTCGGCACCCTCCTTGTTCGTCAGGCGGACGGCGCGCTCCGAGGCGAACTCGAAGTAGAAGAGGTCCGACGCCATCGTGACGAGCGCGGCCGTGTGCGTGTCGTTGAATTCGAGCGACCCGCGCGCGGCCGCCGCCGCGGCTTCACGCGAGACGCCCGGCAGCGCCGCCAGCGCGTTCGCCATCGCGGCCACGTCGTAGAGCGGCGAGGCGGTGCCCGTGGCGACGTTCACCTTCTGCCACGCCCGGCCGCCTCCCGGCTGGCGCACGAGATACGTGTCGTCGTCGAGCCACGCGGTCTGCTGCGTGAAGCCGCTGAAGTTCACCTGCGCGCCCGGCGTGTAGATGACGTCGAGCGAGAGCGGCTTCTGTCCGGACTGGCCATGGAGGGCTGCCGCGCCGCAGGCGAGCCCGATCGCGCACGCCAGCGCAACCGCCGGCCGGAGGGAACCAGTAGTCATGAGCGAAGCGTAACGTTCAAACCTGATATCGTCCATGCCCGTGCCGGAACTCACATTTCTAGGTGCGGCCCGCACCGTCACGGGGTCCAAATACTTGCTGACGCACGGAAAAGCCACCGTGCTGTTCGACTGCGGCCTGTTTCAGGGGTTGAAGGAACTGCGACTTCGAAACTGGCAGGACCTGCCAATTCCTGCAGCATCGGTCGATGCCGTGGTGCTGACCCACGCACACCTCGACCACGTGGGCTACGTGCCCCGTCTCGTGAAACAAGGCTTCAAAGGTCCAGTGTTTTGCACCGCCGGCACCGCCGAGCTGAGTCAGCTGGTGCTGCCGGACTCGGGGCGGATTCAAGAAGAAGACGCCAGGCAGGCCAACCGGCACGGATACAGCAAGCACTCGCCGGCGATGCCTCTCTATGACGAAGCGGATGCACACCGCGCGCTCGGCCACTTCCATCCGGTCGGCTTCCATCGCGCCATCGAAGTGGCCGAAGGTGTCACCGTGGAGTTCAAAGGGTCGGGCCACTTGCTCGGTTCTGCGTACGTCGTCACCCGTTTGAGCGGCGGGCGCACAATTTTGTTCGGGGGTGATCTCGGGCGCTATGGGCGGCCGGTGCTCACCGATCCGGAAGACGCGGTGCAGGCCGACACCGTGCTCGTCGAGTCCACCTATGGAGACCGCGATCATCCGGCCGATGATCAGGGTAACGAGCTGGCGGTCGTGATCCGTGAAACCGCGGCGCGCGGCGGGAAGGTCGTCATTCCCGCCTTTGCGATCGGCCGCGTGGAGGAGCTCCTCTATTGGATCCGCCGGCTCGAGCGCGAGCGCCGCATTCCCGTTCTGCCGGTCTACGTAGACAGCCCCATGGCCAGTGAAGCCCTTCGTTTCTACATCCAGCGCGCGCACGAGCTCGATCCGGACATGCAGCCCGCGGGCGGAAAGCCGGGGGCGCGCGACGTCTCGGCGTTCGCCACCGCGCGGTTCCAGGTGATCGCGTCGCCGCAGCAGTCGAAGGAGCTCACCGCCAGCCGCAAGACCGGCATCGTCATCTCGTCGAGCGGCATGGCCACCGGAGGCCGCGTGCTGCACCACCTCGCCGCGGCACTGCCGGACCCGAAGAACACCGTGCTCCTCGTGGGCTTCCAGGCCGAGGGCACTCGCGGCCGACAGCTGCTCGAAGGCGCGCCGGAGGTGCGGATTCACGGCGAGCCGGTGGTGGTGCGCGCCCGTGTCGCGAAGCTGAACTCGATGTCCGGCCACGCCGATCGCGGAGAGGTCCTGCGCTGGCTCAAGACGCTGCCGGCGCCGCCGCAGCGTCTGTTCCTCGTGCACGGCGAGCCGGCGCCGATGGACGCCCTCAAGGCAAAGATCAAGACCGAGCTGGGATGGGATGCGGTCACGCCTCAGCATCTCGAGCGCGTCAGCCTATGAAGAGTCAGCCTGTGAAAAGAGGTCTGAGCCTGTGAGGCGGTATCTGCTCGAGCACGTGGACGACGTGGCCGTCGTGCAGATCTACGCCGACGGCTTTCCCTCGCTGCCCCTGCGCGAGAAGCAGCTCGTCTGGCACCTGTATCTGGCAGCCATCGCCGGGCGCGACATCTATTACGACCAGCGCTACGCCCACAACCTGGAACTGCGCGCGGTGCTCGAAGGGATCCTCACGCACGCGCGGGAGCTGCCGCCGGTCGTCGAGCAGGAGATTCGGCGCTACACGAAGCTGTTCTGGATCAACAGCGGCCCGTATAACGGGCTCACGGCGCGCAAGAGCCTCCTGCGCGTCGCACCCGATCACTGGATCGGCGCGGTGGAAGCGGCGGCTGCGGGTGGCGCGCCGCTCCCGCTCCGGCGCGGCGAGACGCCGCGCGATCTAGCACAGCGGCTCGGGCCGGTGCTGTTCGACGCCGCATTCGACCCGATCCTCACCAGCAAGTCTCCGGGGCCGGGCCAGGACATCCTGCAGGCCAGCGCCAACAACCTCTACGTGGGCGTGTCGATGGACGACCTCGCGTCGTTCCGCGAGCGTTACGGCCTCAATTCGCGCCTCGTGAAGGACGGGGACCAGCTGGTCGAGGAGGTGTACCGCGTGGGCGGCAAGTACGACCAGGAGATCCGGCGCATCGTCCGCCACCTCGAGGATGCAGTGGCGTTTGCGCCGCCCGCCACGGCGGAGGCGCTGCGAGCCCTGATCCGTTTCTACACCACCGGCGACGACGCCGACCGCGTCGCCTACGACATCGCGTGGCTCCGCGACCAGGACAACTCGATCGACACGATCAACGGATTCGTCGAGGTGTATCTGGATCCACGCGGCACCAAGGGCGCCTGGGAGGCGATGGTCTGCTATGTCAACCCCGAGCGCACGCGCCGCATCGAGGCGCTGGCCTCTCACGCGCAGTGGTTCGAAGACCATGCTCCGTGGAGCCCGGTGTTTCGCAAGCCCGAAGTGCTGGGAGTGACGGCCAAGGCGATTGACGTGCTGGTGGAAACCGGCGACTCGGGCCCGCTGACGCCGGTCGGCATCAACCTGCCGAACGATCAGGCCATCCGGGAGCGCTACGGCAGCAAATCGGTGTCGCTCGTCAACGTCAACGAGGCCTACGAACGGTCGACGCCCGAGGCGATGCGCAGCGAGTTCAGCTGGGACGCGGCCGAAGTGGAACGCGGGAAGCGCTGGGGCGGGTTCTCACGCGAGCTCGCGACCGAGATGCACGAAGTGATCGGCCACGGCTCCGGACGCATGGCTCCCGGCGTGGCGTCGACGCCGCACGAGCTGCTCAAAGAGCAGTACTCGGCCATCGAGGAGACCCGCGCCGATCTCGTGGCGTTGTACTTCCTGCCCGACGCGAAGCTGGTGGAGATGGGCCTGGTGCCGGCCGAGCACGCGCAGGACATCGTGCAGGCTGAATACGAGCAGTACACCCGCGGCGTGCTGGTGCAGCTGCGGCGGGTGCGCGAGGGCGAGCAGCTCGAGGAAGACCACATGCGCAACCGCCAGCTGATCGTCCACTGGCTGATGGCCAACACGCAGGCCGTCGAGCGGCGCGTCCGCGACGGCAAGAGCTACTACGTGATGGTGGACGCCGCCGCCTTCCGCGACGGCGTCGGCGTGCTGCTCGCCGAGGTACAGCGCATCAAGGGCGCGGGTGATTACGCGGCTGCACAGGCGCTGGTCGAAACCTACGGCGTGCGGTTCGAGCCGGCGTTGCGGGACGAGGTCGTGGCGCGGGTGGATGCGCTGAAGCTGCCGTCGTATTCGGCATTCGTCATGCCGCGGCTGTCGCCGGTGCGCGACGACGACGGCACGATCCGCGACGTCGAAGTCACGTATCCCTGCGACCTCGAGTTGCAGATGCTGGAATACTCCGCGCTCTCGCGTACGTAAGGGCCGCCCCTCTCACCTACGTGGGGGCCGCCTTTAGGCGGCCATGAGACAAAATACTTCCAGATGAGGCCCTCGAGCCGCCTGCCGCGGGAGTCGGCGCCCAACGCGCTCTCGCGGGCGGTCGACGAGCTGCGACGCGCGGGCACTCCGTTCGTCGATCTCACCCAGTCGAATCCCACCCGCGCGGGGCTTGCATACCCCGACGACCTGCTGGTGCCGCTGTCCTCGCCGGCCTCGCTGCGCTACGAGCCCCAACCGCTCGGCATGCGCGCGGCACGGGAAGCGATAGCCGCCGACTGCGGCCGCCGCGGCGTCTGCATCGAGCCCGATCAGATCGTGCTGTCGGCCAGTACCAGCGAGACATACGCCTGGCTCTTCAAGCTGCTGTGCGATGCTGGGGAGAGCGTCCTGGTGCCCCGTCCGAGCTATCCCCTGTTCGAACATCTGACGCGGCTCGAGGGCGTGCGAGCCGCGTCCTACCGCCTCGAGTACCACGGGCGCTGGGACATCGACCTCGACAGCGTGGCTGCCGCGCCCGCCGATACGCGTGCGGTGCTGCTGGTGTCGCCCAACAACCCCACCGGATCGTACGCGAGCGCCCGGGAGATCGAGGCGCTGGTGCGCGTGTGCCGCGATCGGGGGTGGGCGCTCATCGTGGACGAAGTGTTTGCCGACTACGCACTCGAGGCCGATGCTCCGATCACCGACATTGCGGCCCGGGCCGATGTGCTGACGTTTTCGATGGGCGGAGCCTCGAAGTCGCTCGGCCTTCCGCAGGTGAAGCTTGGCTGGACCGTGGTGGGCGGACCCGCCGGCGATCGTGCGTCGGCGCTCGAAGGCCTCGAGCTCATCGCCGACACGTTTCTTTCGGTGAGTACGCCGGTGCAGGTGGCAGCGGCAGCGCTCTTGGAGCGTGGCGCCGCCGTGCGCGCCGCCATCCACGCGCGCCTGCGCGCCAACCTGGCCACCGCGCGTCGTGTGGCCGCCGCGCATCCGTCCTGCAATCTGCTGCCGGTCGAAGGCGGCTGGTCGGCGGTGGTGCGCGTGCCGGCGACGCGGGGCGAGGACACGCTGGTGCTCGAGCTGCTCGCCCGCGAGCGCGTGCTCGCCCACCCGGGATACTTCTTCGATTTCGAGCACGAGGCGTTCCTGGTCGTCAGCCTGCTGGTTCCGGAGCCCGAGTTCGCCGACGCGTTCGCACGCACGCTCCGGTTCGCGGAGGCCGCGTGAACGCGCCGGGCCCGTCTCCTCGTCGGGCGGGACTCCTGATACCGCTTTTTTCGCTGCGGTCGGCGCGAAGCTGGGGCATCGGCGAGATCGGCGATATCGCGGACGCGGCGCGCTGGCTCGAGTCGGCGGGGCTGTCGCTCTTCCAGCTGCTGCCGATCAACGAGCTGCCGCTTCACGAAACGTCCCCGTACTCGTCGCTCAGCGCGATGGCGATCGACCCGCAGTATCTGACGCTGGACCACGTCGAGGACTTCGCCGCCCTGGGCGGCGAGCGCGGACTCGAGGCGGAACTGCGAGCGAACCTCGAAAGCCTGCGTGCCGCGCCGAGCGTGAACTACGCGGGCGTCCGCCGGCTCAAGCATCTGGCCTTGCGGCGTGCCTACGAGCGGTTTCGCGACACCGAGCTGCGCACCGGGAGCCGGCGCGCCCGCGCGTTTCAGGCGTTCACCGACGAGCAGTCGTGGTGGCTGGCCGACTACGCGCTCTTTCGTGCGCTGCACGAGAAGCTGCGGCCGGCGCCGTGGACCGAGTGGTCCGAGGGGCTTCGGACGCACCACCCCGTGGCGCTTGCCGGGGCGCGCGCCGAGCTGGCCGACGACGTCTGCTACCGCCAGTACCTGCAATGGCTGGCGTCCGATCAGTGGCACGCCGCGCGTGACGCCGCCGCCCCGGTGTCGCTCTTCGGCGACCTGCCGTTCATGGTGGCGCTCGACAGCGCCGATGTCTGGGCGAGGCAGCACGACTTCCGGCTCGACGCGTCGCTGGGCGTGCCGCCCGACGCGTTCAGCGAGACCGGGCAGGACTGGAAGCTGCCCGTCTACAAGTGGGACGTCATCGCGGAGGGCGGGTTTGCGTGGCTGCGGCAGCGCGCCCGCCGGAATGCCGAGCTGTTCGGGGGCTATCGAGTCGATCACCTGGTGGGCTTCTATCGCACGTTCTGGCGGAATCTCGGCGACACCGCGGGGCCGGGGTGGTTCACGCCCGCCGACGAGCCGTCGCAGACGGCGCTCGGCGAGCAGGTGCTGCGTGTGTTCCTCGATTCGGGGGCCGAGATCGTGGCCGAGGATCTCGGCGTGGTGCCCGATTTCGTGCGCGTCTCGCTGGCGCGGCTGGCCGTTCCCGGCTGCAAGGTGTTCCGCTGGGAGCGGCTCTGGCACACGGAAGGGCAGCCGTTCGCGGATCCGCTCACGTACCCGCGCCTGTCGATGGCGACGTCAGGGACGCACGACACCGAGTCGCTCGCCGCGTGGTGGGAGAGCGCACCGGAGGACGAACGCGCCGCGGCGCTGGACATCCCGCTCGTGGCCGACCGTCTCGGCCAGGAGGGGCAAGCCGCGGCGATCGAGAGCCGGGAGCTGCCTCCCGTCCTGCGCGACGCCTTCGTGGAGCTGCTGATCGCGTCGAACTCGGCGCTCGTGATCGTGCCGGTCGGCGACGTGTTCGGCTGGCCGGACCGCATCAACACACCCGCCACCGTGAACGATCGGAACTGGACCTGGCGGATGCCGTGGCCCAACGAGCGGCTGGCGTTCGAGCCGGACGCGGCGGCGGCGGTGCGGCGCCTGCGGGAGTGGTGCGGCCGCTACCGCGGCAATCTCGACTTCCAGGACTCCCACGATCGCTCGTAGGTCTGCGCCGCCTTCTTCGCTTCTTCGGCGCTGAGCCCCGCCACCCCGTCTCCGTGCAGCTGCATCGCCTGCAGCTGCAGTCGCGCGTTCACGTTCAGGTAGTACGCCTTGGCGACGACCACGTGGAGCGAGTCCGCCACCACCACCGCGCCGTGCCCGCGCATCAGCGCGGCCGGGCGCCGGCCGAGCACGCGCGCCAGCGCCTGTCCCAGCGCGGGTGTGCTGACCAGCATGTCCGTCATCCCCGCGGCGGCGCGGATGTCGAACACCGGCACGCCTTCGCCGATGAAATAGCCCATGTGATACATGGGCTTCAGCGGCACGTTGGCGGCCGCGAACGGGATCACGTCGAGGCAGTGGCAGTGCACGACGGCGGTCACGTCGGGCCGCGCCTTGTAGATCTCGCCGTGAATGAAGCGTTCCATGTACCCGGCGCCACTTCCGCTCGCTGGATTGCTGTCCAGGTCGTATTCGACGATGTCCGCGGCGGTGACGAGCGCGGGAGCGCCGGCGCGCGCGAGGAAGTAGCGGTTGGCGTTGGCCGGATTGCGGACGCTCACGTGTCCGTAGCCGTCCACGACGTTCTCGTTGGCCAGGATCCGGTTCGCGGTGACCAGGTCCTCGATCAACGCCTGGCGTGACGGCGCCGCCGGCGCCTGCGACGAGGCCGGCACGGTCGCAATCGCCAGGAACACGACGAGCGCCGGGGCGCCCCTCAACGCCGATCGAACATCCATATGTTGTCCTGATCCCACGAAGTGCCCCGGACCTGTTCCGAGGCTCGAATGCGGCGCCCATCATCGATCAGTTCGTAGCGGAACGTGACGGTCATCGTTCCCGTCGGAATCGGTTCCTGAAAAGTCACCACCAAGACGTTCCCGTCCCATTCCGAAGGGATCTCGTATTCATAGTCGCGTGGACCGCCCTCGAAGACGAACGCTCCCTTGTGGTGGAACACCGGTTCACGGTGATCGATCGTCCAGCTGGCACTCTGAACGGTGTCCGCGCCCGGGCTGAGCGTGCTGCCCGCTTTGTTCAGCACCCACTCGCCGCTGAAATCGGGCTTGGGCATGTCAGCGACTGGCGACAGCCGATCGCATGCCGGCGTTGGCGGCGACGCCAAGCCAGACGAACGCCGCCAGCACGACGAGCTGGGCGAGCGCAAAGGCCGGCTCCGACTGCGTGGGCGCAAGCGCGCTCAAGTCGGGAACCCGGCGGAACAGCTGAACCACGAGCACGAAGCTGTTCAAATACGTCGCCGCCACCACGCCGGATGCATAGACGACGCGCCATCCCTTGACGTGGGCCGCGATCGTCGCGGCCAGCACCAGAATCGAGATGCCGCCGACGATGTGCGAGGGGAGCAGGGTGTCAGTGGGAAACCCGAACCCCGTCACGCTCGTCGCGAGCGTCGTGATCAGGAAGACGCCTGCCCACGCGCCGAGCCGCCGGCCGGCGGCCAGGCCTCCCGCGACCACGAGGCCGCTGATGATGCCGGCAAGGCTGACCACGACGTGGAAGAACGTAAAGGTCTGAAGCGTGAGGCCCATGGCCGAGAGCCTATCCTTTGTTCGCGATTTTGGCCCAGGCGTCCTTCAGGGTCACCGTCCGGTTGAACACCGGCGCCCCGGGGCGCGAATCGGGATCGACGCAGAAGTAGCCCTGGCGCTCGAACTGGTAGCGTGTGCCCGCGGGCACGTTGCCGAGCGACGGCTCGACCTTGGCGGTGGTGAGGCGCTCGAGCGAGTTCGGATTCAGGTCGGTCAGCGGGTCGCGGTCGCCCGCGCCGGGGTCTTCCGACGTGAACAGCCGGTCGTAGAGCCGCACCTCCGCGGTGACGGCATCGGCGGCGGACACCCAGTGGATGGTCCCCTTGACGCGCCGCGCGGCGGTGGCGCCGTCGAGCGACTCGAGGTCGGCGGTGCACCGCAGTTCCACGATCTCGCCCGCCGCGTCTTTCACCACGCGCTCGCACTTGATGATGTAGGCGTAGCGCAGCCGCACCTCGTTGCCAGGCGACAGCCGGAAGAACTTCTTCGGCGGCGCCTCCATGAAGTCGTCGCGCTCGATGTAGATCTCGCGGGCGAGCGGCAGCGCGCGCGTGCCGGCGCCCTCGTCCTCGGGGTTGTTGATCGCGGTGACGGTCTGCGCGTGCCCCTCGGGCAGGTTCTCGAGTACGACTTTGAGCGGCCGCAACACCGCCAGCGCCCGCGGAGCCGTGTGATTGAGGTCCTCGCGCACCGTCGCCTCGAGCAGCGCGATGTCGATGACGTTCTCTTTCTTGGCCACGCCGATGCGCGAGCAGAAGTCGCGCATGGCTGCGGGGGTGTAGCCGCGGCGCCGGATGCCGGCGATGGTCGGCATCCGCGGGTCGTCCCAGCCGGCCACGTGCCCCTGCTTCACCAGTGCGAGCATCTTGCGCTTGCTCATCACCGTGTAGTTCAGGTTCAGGCGGGCGAATTCGATCTGCTGCGGACGCGACGCCGGTGCGTCCTTGGCGCGGAAGTGCTCCACGACCCAGTCGTACAACGGCCGGTGATCCTCGAATTCGAGCGTGCAGAGCGAGTGCGTGATCCCTTCGATGGCATCGGAGATCGGGTGCGCGTAGTCGTAGGTGGGATAGATGCACCACGCGTCGCCGGTCCGATGGTGGGTGGCGCGGCGGATCCGGTAGAGCGCCGGGTCGCGCATGTTGATGTTGGGCGACGCCATGTCGATCTTGGCGCGCAGCAGGTAGCTGCCTTCGTCGAATTCACCAGCCCGCATGCGGCGGAAGAGGTCGAGGCTTTCGGCCGCGGGCCGCGAGCGGTCCGGACTGTTGCGCCCCGGCTCGGTGAGGGTGCCGCGGTACTGCCGCACTTCGTCCGCGCTCAGGCTGTCGACGTACGCGAGCCCCGCCTCGATGAGCCGCTCGGCGCACTGGTACATCTCCTCGAAGTAGTCCGACGCGTAGAACATCCGGCCGGCCCAGTCGAACCCGAGCCAGCGCACGTCCTCCTGGATCGAGTCCACGTACTCGACGTCTTCCTTCTCCGGGTTGGTGTCGTCGAAGCGCAGGTTGCACAGGCCGCCAAATTCGACGGCGACGCCGAAGTTCAGGCAGATCGACTTGGCGTGACCGATATGCAGGTAGCCGTTCGGCTCGGGCGGAAAACGCGTGTGGACGCGGCCGCCGTGGCGGCCGGCCTTGCGGTCTTCGGTGACGATCTCCCGAATGAAATCCAGTGGCCGCGCGGACTCGAGCGGCGGGGCACTCTCCGACATGAACTTCTGATCTTACTCGGGGAAGTCCGGTTGGGGCACCGCCTCCTCGTCGAGTCCGGCGGCGCCGACCGGCGTCAGCACGCGGGCGGTGGTGGCCACGGGCTCGGCAAACGGCAGCTCGGGACTCGAGGTGACGTCCAGCTCACGGAGCCGCCTGGCGCTGACGAGGACCCGCGATTCGAGCGAGCCGACCGCCTTGTTGTACGCCAGCACGGCTCCGTCCAGCTTCGTGCGCACTTCATCGAAGTGTTCGGTGAAGCGCGCCAGGCGGTCGTAGAACTCCTTGCCCAGCCGCGCCACCTCTTTGTAGTTGTCGGCCAGCACTTCCTGCCGCCAGGTGTGCGCGACGGTCGTGAGCAGCGCAATCAGCGTGATGGGGCTCGCCAGCAGCACCCGGTTCTTGAGGCCGTGCTCGATGAGCGACAAGTCGTACTGCAGCGCCGCGCTGAACAGCGTTTCACCCGGCAGGAACATCACCACCATCTCGGGCGATTCCCCGTCGATCGATTCCCAGTACGCCTTGCTGCCCAGCCGTTCCATGTGCTCCCGCACGCGGCGGGCATGCGCCTGCAGCCGGTCGGTCCGCGTCTCGTCGTCCACCGCTTCCTGTGCGTCGAGGAACGCTTCGAGCGGCACCTTGGAGTCCACCACGATGCTCTTGCCGAGCGGCAGGCGGACGATCAGATCCGGGCGCTGCCGCCCCGCGTCGGACCACAGCCCCGGCTGCTCGTCGAAGTCGCAGCGGTGGAGCATGCCCGCGAGCTCGACGACGCGCCGCAGCTGCATCTCACCCCACCGTCCGCGCACCGACGGCGTGCGCAGGGCGCGCGACAGCGTGTTGGTAGTCGTGCCGAGCGCCGTCAGCTGTTCGTTGAGCTGCGCGAACGACGCGGAGCGCTCTTTTTCCACAATGCCGAGCCGGTCGTGAACCTGCTTGACGGTGTCGCTGAGCGGCTGCACGGCCGTGCGGGCCAGATCGAAAAAGGCGTTGCGATTCGTGTGGAGCGCCTCCGCCGCGAGCGACTGAAACGCGTCGCGCATGCTCGCGAGCGTCTTCTCGGCGTTGGCCTGCGCCGCGCCGGCCGATGCCTGCTCCCGTTCGAGCTGCTGCTGCAGCCATTCGGAGTCGCGTCTGGCGGCGGCGAGATCGGCGGCCAACACCGCGCGCGCGTCCGCGAACTGCTTTGCGCCCAGGGCGCGCGTGACCACGTAGGTCACGGACACGGCGATGGCCACGAGCAGCGCGACGAGCGGGAGCGAGAGCGCCAACATTCCTATTGCGTGGCGGCCGGCCGTGGCCGCGGGCGCGGCAGCGGCTTGCGCGGCAGCAGCTCGTCGCGATTGGCCGTGTGATACACGAACGACGCGATGATCACCGCGTTCTTCATCAGATCTTCCGGCTGGAGGCGGTCGTAGACGTCGTTGTTCGAGTGATGGGAGTCGGTGCCGTACTCGAGCGGATCCTGGATGAACTGGAAGCCGGACAGCCCGACGTCATCGAACGGGACATGATCGGTCGATCCCGTGTTGCGCATCGCCAGCGTGGTCATGCCCAGGCTGCGGAACGGCTCCATCCACGCCGCGAACACCGGGCGCACCGCCTCGTTGCCCTGCAGGAAGACGCCGCGGATCGCCCCGCCGCCGTTGTCCATGTTGAAGTAGCCGGAGAGCTGCGCGTGCTCGGGCAGGAGTGCCATCGTGTCGCGATCGGCGAAGTGTTTCTTCACGTAGGCACGTGATCCCAGCAGCCCCTGCTCTTCGCCCGTCCAGAGCGCCAGACGCACGGTGCGGCGCAGCGGCAGGCCCGTCGCCTTGAGGATGCGCATCGCCTCCATCATGGTGGCCGAACCGGCGGCGTTGTCGGTGGCGCCGGTGCCCGAGTGCCACGAGTCGAAGTGCGCGCCGAGCATGACGACCTCGGCGGCCTTGTCCGTGCCTGGAAGTTCCGCGACGACGTTGAACGAGTCGAGCGTGTCGCCCACGAAGCGGTTGCGGATGTCGAGCTCCACCTGCACCGGGACCTTGCCGTCCACGAGGCGGAGGATGCGGTTGTACTGCTCCGACGCCACCATGAGCTGCGGCGTCATGGCCGGCGGGTTGGCGCTGTAGTACGACGCCGGCGCGTTGGTGACCAGGATCGATCCGTGATCGTTGCGGCCGCTGGCCGGCTCGAGCGTGGCCACCACGCCCTCTTTCGCGAAGAACGCGGTGAGCTTGTCGCGGAAATTCGGATCGGGCGGCGTGCCGCCCGCGCGCGCGCCGCGCCCGCGGCCAGGGTTCACCTGCTGTGCCTGGATGTCGATCAGCTCCTGATCCGTGTAGCGGCGGCCAAGCGGGGCCATCACCATCCGCACGTCGGCGATCGGGTTGTTCAGCACGACCTTGCCCGACAGCTTGCCCGTCCACTTCGCGAAGTCGGCCTCGGCGCGAATGGCCGTGACGGCGACGTCGGCCTTCACCGGCCCATCCGTGCCCGGCGTCCACGCGCGCGGGGCCGTCAGCAATGGGAACGGTTGCGGCGCGATGACGTTGGCGGCGGTTCGATCGTTAGCCCAGCCGCGGCCGAACGGCCCCCACGTTTCCTCGCGGACGTTCGAGACGCCCCAGTCGCGCAGCCGCCCTTCGGCCCACGCCGCCGCGCCGCGAATCGCAGGGGAATTGGTGAGGCGTGGTCCGTGGACGTCGGTGAGGTACCACAGGGTGTCCATCACCTGCGAGCGCTGCAACCCCTCGTCCTTGATCCGGGCCACGGCGTCGAGATCCGCCACGTCGGGCCGTGGCGCCTGGGAAACTCCTGGGACCGGATCGGGCTTCTTCTGGTTGCGCCCCTGCGCGGACGGCACTGCCAGCGCGACGGCGACTACCGCCGCGATACCGCCCCACGCCAACCGCCGCGTCATGTCAGCGTCCATATGTGTGTCGCCGCTCCCGACTGAGTCTATCTAATCCACCTCGCCGCCGCGGTCGAAAAGGAGATAATGACCGGCTTCATGACGCGTTCCTGGTGGGCAGTGGCCCTGGCCCTCACCATGACCGGCTGCAGCGCCGAGCCCGCGGGCGATCCCGATGCCCCGCCCGCCGTGCTGTCGACGGAGCTGCGCGACATCGTGCTGATGCCGGACACCATGCTCGTCTCCGGCCTGGTCCCACGCAGCACCACGCTCGACACGCTGCTTCGCGGGCACGGCGTAGCCGACGATGCCGCCGTCAGCGTCGTCAATGCCGCGCGTCAGGTGTTCGACCCGCGCCGGCTGCGCGCGCTGCAACCCTTCTCTCTCGAGCGCACGGTCGAGGGCACCCTGCGTTTCTTCCAGTACGAGATCGACAACGACCGCTTCCTGCGCGTGGCTCCGGCCTCCGGCTCGGGGACGCTCGCAGCCACCGTGGTGCCGATTCCCAAGACGCTCGAGCACGTCAGCGCGGCAGGACGTATCGACGCCGGAACGCCGTCACTCTTCCAGTCGATGGCGGAGGCCGGTGAAGGCGCCGAGCTCGCCGTGTCGCTCGCCCAGATCTTCTCCGGCGAGATCGACTTCAACTCGGACCTGCAGCCCGGCGATGGCTACGCGCTCGCCTTCGACAAGTACACGCGCGAGGGCGGCGCCACGAGCTACGGCGACATCACCGCGGCCGAGTTCCGCAATGAGGGCCGCGTGCTTCACGCCATCCGCTTCACGGTGCCGGGCGGCAAGGCCGGCTACTACGACGAGAAGGGCCGCTCGCTGCGGCGCTTCTTCCTGCGCTCGCCGCTGAAGTTCGAGCCCCGCATCACGTCGCGCTTCTCGTCGAGCCGGATGCATCCGGTGCTGCACACCGCGCGCGCGCACCGCGGCGTGGACTACGCGGCCCCGACCGGCGCGCCGGTGATCGCGGCGGCGTCGGGCGTCGTCGTCGCGGCGTCCTACGACGCCAGCAACGGCCGCATGGTGCGTGTGCGCCACGCGTCGGGCTACGAGTCGTTCTACCTCCACCTGTCGGCGTTTGGCCCCGGCATTCGCGCCGGCGCGCGCGTCGAGCAGGGACAGATCGTCGGATTGGTCGGCGCGACCGGGCTGGCGACCGGGCCGCATCTCCACTACGGTCTCACGCGGAACGGCGTGTTCGTGAACCCGCTGCGCCTGAGCCAGCCGCCCGGCGATCCAATCCCGCCGTCCGCGATGGCCGCGTTCACGCACGAGCGTGACCAGGCCCTCGCACAGCTCGCCGCGAAGTCGAACGCCACGAACTAGGCGGACTTGCAAGTCTGCCTCGTCGCGCCCCTTATAATTTCCTCACATGGCCGCGCTTGCCCCCTTCCGCGCGCTGCGTCCCGTACCCGCGGCGGCGGAACGAGTGGCGGCGGTGCCCTACGACGTCGTCAACACCGCCGAGGCCCGCGAGCTGGCGCTCGGCAATCCTCTGAGCTTCCTTCACGTCTCGCGCCCCGAGATCGATCTGCCATCCGGCACCGATCCGCACACGCAGCCCGTGTACGAACGCGCGGCGCGGAACTTCGCCGAGCTGCGGACGAACGCGCCGCTCGTCGAGGAAGAAACGCCGAGCCTCTACGTCTACCGCCTGCGCATGGGCGGGCACCAGCAGATCGGCGTGGCCGGCTGCTTCTCGCTCCATGAGTACGACCATCACGTGGTGAAGAAGCACGAGCACACGCGGCCCGACAAGGAAGACGACCGAACAAAGCACCTGATCCGCCTGCGCGCGCAGACGGGCCCCGTCTTCCTCACCTACCGGTCCGAGGTGGTGATTGACGACCTCGTCTCGCGCGTGACCGACGAGTGGCCCCTCTTCGGGTTCACGGCCGCCGACGGCGTGCAGCACGCCGTGTGGCGGGTGTCCGAGGCGCTCACGCCAGCCTTTGTCGCCGCCTTTGCCGCGGTCCCGGCGCTCTACATCGCCGACGGCCACCACCGGGCCGCCAGCGCGGCCCGGGCCAGGCGCCACTTCGCGCCCAACCATGAGCGCGGCGAGTGGGACACCTTCCTGGCGGTGGCGTTTCCCGACGCGCAGGTGCAGATCCTGCCCTACAACCGGATCGTGCGCGATCTGGGCGGGCACACGCCGGTATCGCTGCTGAATTCGCTGCGGGAGCGGCTGGCCGTGACCGCGGGTCCGCCGGCGCCGACGAAGCACGGTGAGGTCTCGATGTATCTCGACGGCCAATGGCACACCGTGGCGCTCGGCGGCGTGCCGGCGTCGCTCATGCCCGACGAGCGCCTCGACGTGAGCCGCCTTCACGCGCTCATCCTGTCGCCGCTGCTGGGCATCGGGGACGTGCGCACGGATGCGCGCATCGACTTCGTCGGCGGTGGCCGGGGCGCCGCGGAGCTGGAGCGCCGCGTGAACTCGGGCGAATGGGCCGTGGCCTTCTCGCTGTTTCCCGTCGGCGTCCGTGAGCTGATGGCGATCTCGGACGCCGGCGGCGTCATGCCGCCCAAGTCCACCTGGTTCGAGCCCAAGCTCCGCGACGGACTCCTCTCGCACTTGATCTAGGATCGGATCAGGAGCTCCTGATGCCGACCACCGCCCGTATCTTCAATTTTTCCGCCGGTCCCGCCGTTCTGCCCGTCCCCGTGCTCGAACAGGCGCAGCGCGACATGCTCTCGCTGCCGGGCGTCGGCATGTCGGTGATGGAGATCAGCCACCGGTCGAAGGCGTTCGAGGATCTGCTGAACGGCGCCATCGCGGATTTCCACGCGCTCACAGGCGCGCCGGAGTCGTACAAAGTCCTGATGCTGCAGGGCGGTGCCAGCCTGCAGTTCTCGATGGTGCCGATGAACCTGCTGACGCCGGGCAGCACCGCGGACTACATCGACACCGGCACGTGGGCCGACAAGGCGGCCAAAGAGGCCAAGCGTGTGGGGCCCGTGAACGTCACCGGCTCGACGAAGGCCGACAACTACAACCGCATCCCCACCGCCGCGGAGCTGGCGCTCACGCCGGGCGCGGCGTACGTGCACCTGACCACGAACAACACGATCGAGGGCACGGAGTGGCACTCGCTGCCGGACGTCGGCGCCGCGCCGCTCGTGGCCGACGCGTCGTCCGACATCCTCAGCCGCCCGATCGACGTCTCGCGCTTCGGGATGATCTACGCCGGGGCGCAGAAGAACCTCGGCCCCTCGGGCGTCACGCTGGTGGTGATTCGCGAGGACCTGATCGCCCGCTCGCAGGCGTCGCTGCCGGCGATGCTCAATTACAAAGTGCAGGCCGAGAACAACTCGCTCTACAACACGCCCAACACCTTCGGTGTCTACATCCTCGGGCTCACGCTCAAGTGGATCCAGTCGCAGGGCGGTCTGGCGGGCGTGGGAGCCGTGAACGAGCGCAAGGCGAATCGGCTCTACGCCGAGATCGATCGCACGGGGTTCTACCGCGGCACCGCGCAGCCGGCGAGCCGATCGCTCATGAACGTCACGTTCCGTCTGCCGTCCGAGGAGCTCGAGAAGGCGTTCGACAAGCAGGCCACAGCCAACGGGCTCGACGGGCTGAAGGGGCACCGCTCGGTCGGCGGCATGCGCGCGTCGATCTACAACGCGTTCCCGGAGGAAGGCGTGGATGCGCTCGTGCAGTTCATGAAGGAGTTCGAACGCACCAACGGATAGATGGACGGGCCGCCTGAAGGCGGCCCCTACGAAGACCGCTCTACGAGGGCGGCGACTGCGGCGGAGGACGGCGGCGGCCCCGGCGACGACGGCGCCTGCGACGCGGGCGATCACCTTCCCCTTCGCCCTCGCCCTGTTCGACCGGGTGCGCGCCGGCGTGCTCGGTGAACGCACGCCACTCGGCCACGGCCTCCGGCGCCTGGCCGTGAACCTCCAGCCAGGTCAGCGCCTCGCGGAAGGTGCCCTTGTGCATCAGCGCGCGTTTGGCGCGCGGCGCCAGTTTGGCGTCGAGCAGCCGGCGCTGCAAGCCGAGAATCTGCCGCAGCCGCTCGATGTCGCGCCGCGCCAGCGGCAGCAGCCCGAGCGAGATGCGCGGCTCCTTCTTCATGTCGTCGGTCCAGCGCGGCGGGTGGGTGACCGCCCGGGCCGCCGGCGGGATCGGCATCAGCAGCGACCCGAGCAGAATCGGAGTGGTGAGCGCCTCGGGCGCCGAGTCGACGCGGTTCCGGTAGGCGTCGAGCGCGCCCAGCGACTGCCACAACGCGTCGCCGGCGTGCTCCTGCAGTTCCTCCGAGATCGGCTCGAGCAGCTTGTGTTCCGCCAGCATGCGGAACGCGCGCTCGGCCGCCCCAGAGCGCAGCAGCTTGTAGAACTCCTCGATCAGGCGCGCCGGCGCGCTGCGCGCGATGTCGCTGCGATGCGCGGCGATGGCCGCTTCGATCGGCGGATCGATGGTGAAGTTGAGCCGGGCCGCCATCGCGACGGCGCGCATCATCCGCACCGGATCTTCCTGGAACCGCTCCTCCGGCACGCCGATGCAGCGCACGACGCGCTTCTGCAGGTCGTCGAGGCCGCCCGTGTAGTCGATGATCGAAAAGGTTTCGATGTCGTAGAAGAGCGCGTTGATCGTGAAGTCGCGCCGGAAGGCGTCCTGCTCGGGAGTGCCGAAGGTGTTGTCCCGGTGAATCAGGCGGTCGCGCGCATCCTCGAGCTCGGGCGCCGCCACGTCGCTCTCCGGCGGCGCCAGCGTCTGCAACGGGCTGTCGGCGGCTTCCTCGGCCGAGACCTGGCGCCGGAAGGTGGCCACCTCGATCGTCTTCTCGCCGAAGCGGACATGCGCCAGACGGAACCGCCGGCCGATGATCCAGCAGTTGCGGAAGAGCTTCTTGACCTCGTAGGGTTGCGCCGACGTTCCGATGTCGAAGTCCTTCGGCTTGCGTCCCAGCAGCAGGTCGCGCACGCTGCCGCCGACCAGATACGCCGTGTACTTGGATTGATTGAGCCGGTAGAGGACTTTCAGGGCTTCCGGATCGATGAGCTTGCGGGACAGCACGTGCTCGGGTCTCGGCACGATTTTGGGGTCGCCCATCGGCTTGGATTGTAGCAAAGCGGTAAGTGCTAGCATGCCCCGTATGCGCACGTATCTCGTGTCCGTGCTGCTGCTTGCGGTCATCGGCGCGGCGGCGGCCCCCCTGGAAGCGGCCGAATCGCCGGCGCTGGCACGCGCACGGACGCTCTACAACTCAGGCGACTACGAGGGCGCGATCGACGCCGCCGCGGTGGCGCGCCGCGAGACGCAGTGGGCCGACGCATCGGCCCTCGTCATCGCCCGCGCCCGCCTCGAACGCTATCGCCAGAACATGAACGCCATGGAGCTGGCCGACGCTCGGGAGGCCCTGCAGGCCGTCCGCGTGGCATCGCTCAGCCCGCGCGACCAGGTGGACCTGCTGATCGGGCTTGGCCAGGCGCTTTATCTTGGCGAGGTGTACGGCCCGGCCGCCGATCTGTTCGGCACCGCGCTCGAAAAGGGCATGCTGCTGATGCCGCGCGATCGAGCGATGCTGCTCGACTGGTGGGCGACGGCGCTCGATCGCGACGCGCAAACGCGCCCCTACGACCGGCGCTCGCCCCTCTATCAACGCATCGGCGAGCGCATGGACCTGGAGCTGCGCGAGGACCCGTCGAGCGGCGTCGCGAACTACTGGCAGGTCGTCGCGGCCCGCGGCGCCGGCGATCTCGACCGCGCGTGGAGCGCGGCGATCGCCGGGTGGGTCCGGTCCACGCTGAACCCGGTGACCATGGGACAGCTGCGCAGCGATCTCGATCGCGTGATGGAGCAGGCGCTCATCCCCGAGCGCGCGCGCTCGAGCCCGGCGCGCGAAGGGCTCGATCCGGTTGAGATGCTGCGGGCTGAATGGGCCCTGGTCAAGCAGAACTGGAAGTAGCGGTCGGATTTTTGCACGGCCCCCGCCGTGAGGTCCGCGATGAAACTGACTGAGCTGCTGCTCAACGAGCTCGAGAGCGAAGCCGAGAAGAGCCGTCGCGCGCTCGAGTGCGTTCCCGAGGGCAAGCACGACTGGAAGCCGCACGATCGCTCGATGATCTTCGGCTACCTGGCCGACATGGTGGCCAACATCCCCAATTGGGTGGCGATGATCGTCAACCAGGACGAGCTGGACGTGGCCCCGCCGGGCGGCTCGCAGCAGAGGCGCGAGCCGGACACGTCGAGCCCCGCGCTGATTGCCGGGCTCGACAAGGCCATGGGAGCGGCGCGCGAGGCGCTGAAGAAGACCGACGACGCGCACCTCGAGACGTCTTGGCGCCTCCTCGCCGGCGGCCGGCCGGTGATGCAGATGTCGCGACACCTGATGATTCGCGACACCATCAATCACTGGGTGCACCACCGCGGACAGATGACGGTGTACCTGCGGTTGATGGGCGCGAAGGTGCCGGCGCTCTACGGGCCGTCGGCCGACGATCAGCGATTCTGAGGCCGGTCTAAAGACCGGCAGCCACGTCTGCCCGTTCTAATTCGCTGATCGCGAGATCTGGATTCCGAGCTTCCGCATCCGGAACTGCAGCGTCGAGCGCTTCATCCCCAGCCGCGCGGCGGCGCCGTTCGGGCCGGCAATCACCCACCGCGACTGTTCCAGCGCGGCAACGATCTGCGTGCGCTCCGCTTCGTCGAGCGTCCCGCGCAGCGTGGGCGTGGATGCGACCCGCACGCTCTCCGCGCGCCCGCCATTGGGGCGCAGGTCCGCCATCGGCACCTTGAGCACGGGCCCGCGCGACACGATCACCGCTCGTTCGACGACGTTCTGCAGCTCGCGGATGTTGCCGGGCCAGTGGTAGTGGACCAGGGTTTCCATCACCTCGGAGGGGATGGTCTCGATCGCCCGGTTGTTGCGGCGGGCGAACTGCTGCACGAAGTGCCGCACCAGCACGGGAATGTCCTCGGGGCGCTCGCGCAGGGATGGCATCACGATCGGGAAGACGAAAATGCGATGGTACAAGTCTTCGCGAAACGTGCCTTTCTGTACGAGCAGATCGAGATCGCGATGGGTCGCAACAATGACCCGCGCGTTCACGGCGATTGGGCGTTCGCCGCCCACCCGTTCGAGCTCCCCTTCCTGAAGCAGTCGCAACAGCTTGGCCTGCATCGCCGCCG
>Ga0207689_10000590_pt1 | contig 34632 bp, 38 predicted proteins | sample KBSMisM52_FD_184312 | JGI IMG/M metagenome (GOLD analysis project Ga0207689, IMG submission 184312) | Miscanthus rhizosphere microbial communities from Kellogg Biological Station, Michigan, USA - KBS Miscanthus M5-2 (SPAdes) (version 2) | ecosystem: Host-associated > Plants > Roots >...
TGAGAGGGGTGGGTCAGGCGCACCGTCTACCCACTTGGGAGTGTTTTCTAGCTGATCTTTGCTGATGCAAGTTTCGTAGCTGCGCCCTAAGTAAGAACCGTAACTGCAATACACGAAGTCTTCGCCCCTTGCAGTTAAACAAACAAGCAGAGCGAGCGTGATTGCCTTCATATTGTGCTCCGACAGGATTAGACGCCCGGACGGTACGGAGTACAAATCGGCGAGGACCGGTTTGGCCTTTACAACAAGGGCACTATCATTGTTGCCGAAGATGTGAAGAAGTCGCGTCTAAACGAACTCACCCTGAAACAAAATTACGGCCACTCCAAAGCAGTCCAGGTCCCAGGAAATGGAACAAAACATCATTGGGGACAGATAGACAATGGGATGCCCACTTCTCGTAAAAGACGCGACAAGTGGGGCAGCCCATGCCGTAAATCTTGCTTGTCTCGGATAACCTCCAAACGTGGGCCACCCGCCACTGGGCGCTATTTAGTGCACGAATCGCTGACCATTTTTACGTCTGTAATTTGCAAATGGCCGTGCTCGGTATTTTTGTCCTTCATGCCCGCATCGTGAGCTGCGTCCTTGGCATCTTCCTTCATATTGTGCATTGCCGCGGCGCGGACGGTTCCGGTCGCGGTGACCGTATGACCTACATGCTCGGCAAGCGAAACGGCGTCACTGCGCACTTCCCAAGTACTTCCATTTTTCCCAGTGAGCAAGAATTCGTCTTTGTCATCACCTTGCGAAAGACATCCGGTAATGGTGCGCGTGTGCGCCTTACCTTTGCTAGCGTCGGGCGCGTCCTGCGCAGAGGTCCAAACCGATCCCGCGACGGCGAGAATCAGGCACAACAGCAGATTTTTCATGTTCATTGCTCCTTATCGAATTAGCTCTTTTTTAGCCCTAGTTTCGATGGCTTGGCTTCCGGAGCGGTTGTAAGGGATAAGAATAAGGGGCAGCCGAAACTATGGTACTAAGACATATTCGCTGGTTCAGGTCCCTCAAAAGAGGTCATCCATTAGCCAGCTTTCATCAGGAAATTGCGAATTCGCTCCCGTGCTTCCAGATTCATACCTGTGAAAGAGACTGTGAAACAACGCCACTTAGTAACAGTGAATCTCTCGGGTTCTGGGTAGATTAGTGCGTCTATTGATTTCGTACGAGTCGGCAATTGCAAAACGGCAAAGCTATCTCCCAACTGTCGCCGTCATAATAAAAAAATATACCCCACACGTATTTCATCGCAGCACCGCACTTTGCACACAGTCCATCTTCGCGTGTGTCAGCCAAAGTATCTAGCAAATCTCTGACATCGCGGGGGGAGGTCGTCCGCCATGAATGCCCTCCGATGCTTGTCGGCGCACAAGAGACGGACGCCCTAAGGGCACGGCGGAGAGATGTGTACTGAGTTTTTTCTTCTAAGAGATGATTTATTTCCAGTATCAGAGTGAGAAGTTTAATGGTGTCTGGCACAACTGCCGCCTGCTCACAGAGTTCCATCCATCGTTCTTTAGTTTCGCCTTGCATCATGAATGGCTTTGCACTAAGGAAGGCAAACCAGGCTAGGAATAAAGTGTATTTTTCGGTGTGCATAAACCCGAGAAAATTAGGCGAACAATTTTCCGCTCGTGGTCCCCTTAGAAGTATCGTGATATATGCGTGAAGTTGCGTGAGCGTGTACCCGCCGCATATCCGGCGCCACGTCCCCGAAATGTGGAGATTGGAACGGGCGGCTGTGCCTTTAAGTGGATTCGCGATTCGAGTCGCGCAACATTGCTAAAAATTGTTCGTCCGGGTAGGTTTCGCCCCAACTGCCGATGATTCTCTGTAGCTCGCGGTCTGCGTTGGGCGATTCTCGGCGCGGGAAATCTCAGCAACGATTTTTAGTTGAATGTCCGTCATTCGCCCCCCACCACTTTACGGCTACCACAGAAGTGCGGGGACCGGGCACCATCGTGCTGCAACCTTCTTCCGATTGCAGAGACAAGCAAGCGCATTTATTTTACCAATATTGGGCAGCAATATTGCGCTGTCGTGGGGCTGCTTAGACTCTGGGGGAGGGCTGGGCAGCCCTTGTTTGGTCCGTGATTTGGAATTTGGTGATATCAAATTCCCGCCATTTCGAATAGCACGCTTGGTTCGATCGTTGAACGGTCGCGTCGAAGGGGGCGGGAGGGCAGGGACGACCCTATAAGGTTTGTCACACGAGAGCTATCCGCGCGAATAGATCGAACCAGAAACGATTCTTCCTGGAGAATCCTATACGCGGATCAAACTAAACCTCAATTTCGGAGGCTCCACATGCTTTATTGCAGAGATTTATGGACCGATGAACGCGGTCAAGACATCGCGGAATATGCCGTCATGCTAGCCGTGATTCTCATTATTGTTGTGGGAACCGTACGCCTTATTGGTTCCAATGCAAATAATGCTTTTTCCAACGTGGCAAGTTCGCTGCAATGACGTTGTGAGCATTCCCTTCCTCAATCGCAGGAAATCAACCGGCTGCTCAATGAAAAAGAAGAACGGCTCGAGAAGCTGCGATTAAAAGCCGGATGAGCCAACTGGTTTTGGGGCGCGAAGAACCACGATAGCTTCGACCGTCATAAAACAAGTAGCGTGTTCAGACTCCGCATTGCCTCAGTGCGCGATGCGATGGCTCCGCCCATCCATGACAGATGCCAGTCGACCTTTCAGCCTACAGAAAATTCCTTATGAAAATTACAGAATGTACGGTATCGAACAATTTGTATCCGTTCCGTATCGTTAATAGCACACCATGCTGGGCGAGACCATTGTAAGAGAACTATGCGAGAAAGCATCTCGTGAGAGTGACGCACAGAAAGCGGCGGAACTGCTGGCCCACTTGCGCGATTTGATCGAGATGGAAACTGACGAGACTCGTCTACGGATTCGCCAAATAGTTCTGCACTACCGCAGCAATTTTGCCATCACACCTGCTGTGGGGAAGCCCTCTAATCGTAGGAATACGCTAGGGGTCCGCCCCAACGTAACTAGTTGATTGCACCTTTTTGGTTGCATTTTCACACTCCTGCAATATCCTGAATTTAAGATTTAGCTGAATTGTTACGGAGCAGGCCCGATGGGAGCACGTAATGTGGCGAAATTTGCTTTGCCTCTGCAAGTAGCTGCGGTGTGCTACCGCCGCCGCGGCGCTTCTGTGGAATTCCTGTTGGTAAATACCAACGGCGGGAACAAGTGGACTTTCCCGAAAGGTGCTCCTGAAGCCAACTTGTCCCACAGTCAGGCCGCCGAGCGTGAAGCTTGGGAAGAAGCTGGCGCTCACGGCCACATCGAGCCACGCCATTTTCATATGTATACCCACTCCAAAGGAGTTTTCTGGAAGGCGCCCGGAGTACAGGAGTTCGCCGTCAAAGCCTTCTTGATGGAAGTAGAACATGCGGGCCATCCTCAGGAAGGCATGCGCAACCCAACATGGTTTTCCCCTGAGGATGCCAGGAGGACTTTAGCCAAAGGCCGTGAAGTTAAATATGCACGGGAGTTGCAGGCGGTAGTGGACCGGGCCATGGTTGAGATAGGCATTCTTCCCATACCGAGCCAGCATCAAGTAGCGAAGCCTGAATCGAACGCCCGCTGAATCAAGCAGGGTTCATGAACAGAGTTTTCCAATCTTGCTTTTCAACCATTGCCAACTTAGCCAGAACAGATAAGCAGCATTGACAGCTTCCACTGGAATGATCTCAGCAAAACCTGCTTCATGCGTAGGCGTCGGCAACGATCACTTGCTCTGTCTCTACCGTGATCCGTGCCAGGCTTTCCGGAGCTCCCCTTATTGCTCTGACGGAAGATCGGTGTTATGTTGCTTGGAACTAGGGGTGTCCCCTAGCCACGTCCGCGAACGCACCGCAGAGTGCGTCAAGTGGCCCTCAGAAGTCTTTACGCTGTCCTCACAAATTCTGAAAAAATGGCCACACCGCCCAGTCAAATCAACCGGTTATACGAGTTCGGGTCTTTCCGCCTGGATTCGCACAAACGGCTCCTGCTGAAGGGAAGCGAACCGGTTTCGCTTACCCCCAAAGTGATTGAGACTTTGAACGTGCTGGTCGAGAACCGTGGCCGGGTGGTTTCCAAAGACGAGCTCATGAAGACGCTCTGGCCCGACAGCTTTGTAGAAGAGTCGAATCTGAGTCAGAACATCTTCGTGTTGAGGAAGGCGCTGGGAGATTCGCAGGAAAAGCGTTACATCCTTACCGTTCCGGGCCGCGGTTATCAATTCATCGAGATCGTGCGCGAGATTGGGGAACAACAGGAAAAAGAAGTATCGGTGGCCGATGCTGGTTCGCAATCCCAAGTTTCGGTCGCTCAAACAGGCAACCATATCGGCTGGCGATGGGCTGGCATTGGTGTCCTGATCTTACTGGTCATTGGCGGGGGTATGGTTACTTACCGCTACCGACATCAAACAGGCTCAACGATCAAAGAAACTGCCAATCCATCACCGGCAGTGAAGTTACGGCGTTCCGTAGCTGTTTTCGAATTCCGCAATCTGAGTCAACACCCGGAAGATGCGTGGCTTTCCACCGCGCTGGCGGAGATGTTTCGCACCGAGCTGGCCGCGGGAGATCAACTGCGCCTAGTCCCCGGGGATCAGATCGCGCAAGCGACTCACGAAGTTCCTTTGGTGGCTGCCGCCACACTTTCCAAAACCTCCTTAATTGATCTGCACTCGAATCTGGAAACTGACTATGTGGCGCTCGGCGATTACACGGTGATTGGAGAAGGAAACAAAGCTCAGATCCGCCTGGATTTGCGGCTGCAAGACACCGCTGAAGGTGAAGTCGTTGCCCAAGCTTCAGCAACAGGAAATCAGTCCGACTTGTTTACTTTGGTTTTCCAGGTCGGTTCACGCATGCGTGAACACTTCGCCGTAGGTGAGACCTCCACCGAGCAGGAAGAACAAGTACGCGCATCACTCCCATCAAACCCTAGGAGTGCTCGTTTATATGCTGACGGCCTATCCAAACTGCGCGAGTTCGAGTACAAGATCGCATTCGACTTATTGAGTCAGGCAGTCGCAGCTGAGCCAAAATCTGCTGAGGCCCATGCTGCGTTAGGAGCCACATGGCAGGCGTTGGGCTATGACGCCAAAGCCATCGATGAAACGCAAAAAGCTATGACGCTGGGGAAAACCCTGCGTTCGGAAGAGCAACTTTCAATCGAAGGGCAATATCGAAGACTGAACCATGAGTGGCCGAGGGCCATCGAAATTTATCGCACCCTCAACGACCTATATCCTGACAACCTCGATTACGCACTGCGCCTCGCGCAATGCCAGCAAGCCGCCGGGGTAGGCAGTGATGGACTGGCTACGCTTGCAGCCGCGCGCAAATTGCCTTCCCCCATCGGTGACGATCCGCGAATTGATGTCTTCGAAGCTGGAGTGCGGACCGATTTGAGTGATTTTAAGAATGCACAGGCAGTCGCCGCCAAAGGAATTGAAAAAGGAAAACAGCGCCATGCCCGCCTTGTCCTCGCGCAGGCATTACGCGCCGAAGCCACTGCCCTGATGTGGCTTGGTGAAAACGGCCGTGCGCGCACAAATCTGTCGGAGGCGAAAGTGCTTTTCGCCGCGGCCGGCGACTTGCGAAGTGCCGGGGCTGTAATGTCCCTGGGCGGACGAATGGCTTATAACGAAGGCAATTACGAAGAAGCCCGCAAGCATTATGAGGATGCGCTGCTCGTCTTCAAACAAGTGGGTAATCGTCAGGCCACGGCGCGTGCGACTGAGGCAATCGGCAACGTGTACTACGCGGAAGGCCAGTTGCTGCAGGCAAAGCGCCAGTATGAAGAGGCGTTGGTCATGGCCCATGAGATTGAAAGTAAGCTGGATATTTCCAGCATGTTAGGAAATATTGCCAATGTCTTGGACGCCCTCGGCCAATTGGCCGATTCCGAAAAAGCTCAGGAGCAGGTACTGCAATTGTTCAAAGACGTCGGTAACAAGCGCGGCGTAGCTACTACCGAAAATAATTTGGCCAATGTACTCATCGAGGAAGGCAAGTTGGCCAAGGCCGAGCAAAATTATCAACAAGCCATTGCGCACAGCAGGGAAACAGGAGACAAGGCAGAACAAGGCTACGATTTGCTGGGATGGTCCGATGTTTTCTACTACCGCGATAACCTAAAAGATGCGCGCGACAAAGCGGAACAAAGCTTGGCAATTCGCAAAGAACTGGGCGACCAGGTGGAAATTGCGTACACATGGGGGCAACTGGCGCTGATTTGTCTGGCACAAGGACAACGTGCGGAAGGCGAAAGATTCGCCTTCGACGGCGTCCACCAACTGGAAAATGCCAACGTGCCGGAGAATTTGGCCTCGGCAAATTCGATCCTGGCATTGGTCTTGTTGGCGGAAGGAAAGTCCGTGGAAGCACAAGCTGCCGCCAGCCGTGCCCAAGCCCTCGCCGCCAAGACCACAGAGCGGGCGGCAAAATTCACCACGGCTCTAGCGGCGGCGCGCGTGGATACGGCCACAGGAAAATTTGCGGACGCGAAAAGTAAAATTACACCGGTTCTGACTCAAGCCTCTAAGTGCGGAAACTTCCTGTTTATCTTCGACGCCCGCCTGGCTCTCGCCGAAGTTGCTTTAAAATCAGGACAAGTTGCGGCAGGACGAGCCCAACTTGGCACGTTAGAAAAAGATGCCCGCGCCAAAGGGTTCCTCCTGGTCGCCCGCGAAGCCCGAGAATTAGCTGGATCGTAGTCCACCCGCGTTGCGCCTCTCATGAGACGATAGAAACAGCCCATGATTCAGCTCTCCGGCGCCGGAAAACGCTTTGGCCACAAGCTCCTGTTCGAAGGAACGGACTGGCTGATCACCTCCAAAGACCGCATCGGTCTGGTGGGCGCCAATGGCACCGGCAAATCCACGCTCATGAAAATTCTGGGCGGGATGGAGAACCTCGACTACGGTTCCATCAGCGTCGCCAAAGGAATCAGCTCCGGATATCTCCCACAAGATGGATTGACACTGGAAGGCCGGACTGTTTTTGCCGAATGCATAGCCGTGTTCTCCGAACTACGCGCCATGGAGCAGGAGATGGAGGACCTTACGCGCCGCATGTCGGAGTTGGACACGCAGTCCAACGAATACACGCAGGTTGCTGACCGCTTTCATCGCATCGATCACGAGTTTCGCACCCGTGACGGATATGCGATTGAGGCACAGGTGGGAACGGTCCTAGCGGGTCTGGGATTTCGCAAGGAAGATTGGTCACGGGAAACAAAGGAATTTTCTGGTGGCTGGCAAATGCGGTTGGCATTAGCTAAGTTGCTGCTTCAGAAACCTAATCTCCTTCTGCTCGACGAGCCTACCAACCACCTCGATCTCGAAGCCCGTAACTGGCTGGAAGAGTATTTAGGCAACTATCCCTTTGCATTCGTACTGATATCGCACGACCGCTACTTTCTCGACGTCACCATCAACAAGATCGTCGAGATCTGGAACAAGCAAATCCATTTCTATCCGGGCAATTACGAAAAATATTTGGCACAGAAGAGCCAGCGTCTGGAGCAGTTGGAGTCTGCCTATAAAAACCAGCGCGACCGCATCGAGCAGTTGGAGATGTTCATTAATCGCTTCCGCTATCAGGCTACGAAAGCAAAGCAGGTGCAGAGCCGGATTAAGGAGCTGGAAAAGATCGAGCGCATAGAGATTCCCGAAGAAGAACGAACCATCCACTTCTCCTTTCCCCAGCCCAAGCCGAGTGGGCGAATCGTGGCTGAGTTCAAAGATGTCACCAAGTCCTACGGCGAAAAAGAAGTTTTTTCCCAGGTTAATTTTCTGATCGAGCGTGGAGACCGGATCGCTCTGGTAGGTGTGAACGGAGCCGGCAAATCTACCCTGATCAAATTGCTGGCCGGGCGCGAGCCACTGACCGAGGGCGGGTACAAATTCGGCCACCAAGTCGAGTCTGATTACTTCGCGCAGGATCAATATAAGGAACTCAACCCGAACGCCCGCGTATTCGATGATCTAGCCGACTATTCTCCCAGTTCTGGCCAGACTGAGCTGCGCAACCTGCTCGGTTGTTTTCTATTTTCTGCGGATGAAGTTTTCAAGCGCATCAGCGTCCTCTCGGGGGGAGAGCGCAATCGATACGCGCTGTTAAAGATGCTGCTGCATCCGGCAAATTTCCTATTGCTCGACGAACCTACCAACCACCTCGACATGCGCGCCAAGGACGTTCTCCTGGAAGCTCTATCGAAATACACGGGGACGGTGGTGTTTGTCTCGCATGACCGCTACTTCATCGACAAGCTAGCCACGCGCATCTTCGAAGTTGGCGATGGCAAGGTTGAAATCTATCCCGGCAACTACGAAGATTACATGTGGCGCAAGCAGGGAGGTGCGGAGAAGCTGCAGCAAACAGTGGCAAATAATGCAGGGTTAACCCAACCCACAAACGGTACGCATGCTCCCGCGCCTCCGACCGGTGAATCCAAATCTCGCCGCCTTAACCCCCTGAAGCGCAAGCAGATGGAAGATCGTGTTCAGGAACTCGAACAGGAAATCGCGCAGGTGGAAACCACCATTGCTCAATGTGAAACGGCGTTGGTCAATTTTGTAAGTGTCGAGGAAACTCAACGTCAGACCCATGAACTGGAGTCTAGCCGCGAGGACCTGGCCTCTCTGATGGCGGAGTGGGAAGCGCTGTCTGAGGCCCTGCAAACTTGAGGGGCGAGGCTAAGTTCTTTGATTTGTCATCCCGACAAGGTACCAGGTGCCGAGGAGGAATCTGGTTTTGCCGAGGGCGGTACTGCTTTGCGCCAAGAGCACCTCGTTGCCCCCTTCCGCTATTGCTTAGGGTCTTGTCGGAATGACCAATTAGGGTGTTTTTCGAACCCCAGAGGATTTTCATCCGGTCACGTTCTTCCGTAACTTCCTCAAATTACTACCCTCGTGCCATAGTCGGTTAGCCAAATGGCCAGCAGGCCATGGACCAATTGAGCGCGCCAATCAACCGCACTCCGGAAGGCCACAAACCAATGTTGCAACCATCGGAAAGTCAGAAGCCACAAAGTTCCCCTCGGACCATTTCCTATGCTCCCATCAGCGTGAGCAATAGCCCACTGGAGCAAGCTACCATTGGCAAATCGATCGTGATTAAAGGTGAACTTACAGGTGCGGAAGCCCTCTATATTGACGGCCGCATCGAAGGGACGATCAGCGTTCCAGAAAACCGGGTGACCATCGGCCGCCATGGCGTCATCCAGGCCAACATCAATGCCCGCGAAGTTGTGATCATGGGCAAGGTTAGCGGGAATGTCGAGTGTTCCGACCGGCTAGACATCCGCGGCGAAGGTTCGCTCACGGGAGATGTCATCACCGAGCGCATCAGCGTGGAAGATGGCGCACTGATGAAAGGCAGCATTCAGGTACGGCACGCCGAGCATAAGGCACAGCAGCCAAAGGCGATGGGAGCCGCAGCCGGAGCGTAGTCGTCAGATTTCATGAGCTTTAGGAGAAAGGCACGTCTTACGACGTGCCTTATTTCTTTTCGGTGGATTTTAAGTCCAGCGAAGCGGAGTTCATACAGTAGCGCAGGCCGGTCGGTGTCGGACTGTCGTCAAAGACATGGCCCAGATGCGCATCGCATTTGCCGCAGCGAACCTCAGTACGCACCATTCCATAGGACTTATCGGTATGGGTGGCGACTGCGCCTTCTTGTACAGGCTCGAAAAAGCTCGGCCAGCCTGTGCCTGAGTCAAACTTGGTCTCCGAACTAAATAAAGGCTCGCCGCAGCAGATGCAGTTGTAGGTTCCGTTTTCTTTGGTGTTCCAGTATTTGCCGGTAAAGGCCCGTTCCGTACCACATTGCCGTGTCACCTGATATTGCTCGGGAGACAACTGTTGTTTCCATTCCTGATCGGTTTTAATCACTTTCTCAGACATAACATTCCTCACCCATTAGATACTTCATAAGCTTGAAGGTTTCACCGCGATTAGCCGAGATCCGGACCGACTTTCCGGTACTTTCCCCGGAAAAACAGCAGGGGATCGCCCTCCCGAACCACCACATCTTCCACTTCGGCAATGAAGATTGTGTGGTCGCCGGCATCCTGTGCTGTGTGCAGACGGCACTCCAGATAGGCCAGCGCATCATGCAATACCGGAGTTCCATGCGCAGTGCGGTCAAACCGTGCTCCGGCTTCTTTTTCGGCTTTGTCATGTTCGCGTGCAGGATTGGCGTAATACTGCGAGATCGCCTGCTGACTTTCCGTCAGGACATTCACTCCGAAACGCTTGCGACTATGCAATTGCGCGTGTGTCCGGGCACGGCGATCCACACAGACCAGAACCAGCATGGGGTCCAATGAGACCGAGGTAAAAGCATTGGCTGTCATCCCGTGGACTGCGCCCCCATCATCCAGGGTGATGATGGTGACACCGGTCCCAAAACATCCCAGAGCTTTACGGAATTCGGCTGGCGTCACGCCCATGTCTTGAAAGTTGTAACACGGGTTGAGCGCGCAAGGGAAAACGCGCTTGCGTGATTCGGGAAAAAGGGTGGGGCAGTGCTTCCCAGCCTTACGTTAACGATGCCCGCCCGATCGGCTTTCGCCATCGAGGTACAGTCTTCACCAACTGCTGTATCATTTTCCAATCGGTAGGGTGCCCGTGCCTGCGCTAACCATATCTCTCGATGAACCACTCGCCCGAGACTCAGCCTGCGATCTGCTGCGCATTCCGGACCAAGACCTGCCCACACTTTTAACCACAGCACGTGCCGCCAAGGAGCGCTTTAAACCCGGCATCATCACCTATTCGAAGAAAGTCTTTCTCCCGCTGACCAATCTCTGTCGCGACTACTGCGGCTACTGCATCTTCCGTCGGGACCCGGGAGAGCCTGGCGCTCACACCATGACTCCGGAACAGGTGCTCGCGGTCGCCAAAGAAGGAGAAAAGCTGGGCTGCACGGAAGCTCTGTTTAGCTTGGGAGATAAACCCGAACTCGCCTTTCCGGAGATGCGCGAGACTTTAAGACATCTCGGTTACAACTCCACCCTTCACTATCTGGAAGCGATGTGCCAGTTGATACTGCGTGAGACAAGTTTGCTGCCGCATCCCAACCCTGGTTTGTTAAGTTCTGAGTGGATTGCGCGTCTGGCGCGAGTTTCACCGAGCATGGGATTGATGTTGGAAACTACCAATGCATCTCTGTTAGCTCCCGGCGCTGCTCACGATAACGCTCCCGACAAGCTTCCGGCCAAACGTCTGCGCACTATCGAAGCAGCCGGAAAGCAAAATGTACCATTCACTACCGGGGTGTTAATCGGAATCGGAGAAACGCTGGAGGACCGCGTCGATACCTTGCTGGCGATTCGCGATCTGCATCGCCACTACGGACATATTCAGGAAGTCATCGTGCAAAACTTCCGCGTAAAACCGGGCATCCCGATGAGCCATTGGTCAGAGCCGACAGAAGGCGAGATGCTGCGCACAGTGGCTGTCGCCCGTCTGCTGATGCCCGACATGAATATCCAGGCTCCGCCGAATCTGTCCGCTCCTTATTACGACGACCTGCTCGATGCCGGAATCAACGACTGGGGCGGAATCTCGCCGCTGACACCTGACTTCATCAATCCTGAAAAACCGTGGCCGCATCTAGATGCTTTGCAGCAACGCACCGAAGCCAAAGGCCTCACATTGCGCCAGAGGTTGCCGGTCTATCCCGAATTTATTTCGGCGATCGTATCTGGTTCGGGTTTGCTGGCCGAAAAAGTTCGGGCCTCTGTCGGCAATGAAGGCTTCGTGAGGGCTGCATGATCGCCGTTTTGACTGGCGGTACAGGTGGTGCCAAGTTCGTAGATGGACTCCGTAAAGTAGTGCCGCCGCGTGAGCTGACTTTCATCGTCAACACGGGAGACGATTTTGAGTGGTGGGGGCTGCACATCTCGCCCGATGTGGATTCCATAACATATGTGTTGTCTGACCTGCTCAGCAAAGAGCGAGGGTGGGGAGTGGACGGCGACACCTTTCAGTGTCTGGAAGCTATGAAACGTTTGGGAGAACCGGCGTGGTTCCAAATTGGTGACCGCGATTTATCGACGCATCTGAGGCGGACTCACTTGCTCCGTGAAGGGAAAACGCTGTGCGAAGCTACGGCGGAAATCACAAAGAGTTTGGGGATTGAATCAACCGTTTTGCCGATGACAAATTCGCCGGTCGAAACGCGGGTCACCATCCCCGAAGGTGAAATTAGTTTTCAGGATTACTTCGTGCGGCGGCGCTTTCGTGACCCGGTAAATTCTGTCCGTTTTTCCGGTGCAGAAAACTCGTCTGCTGCCCCAGGTGTGGTTGATGCAATTTTGTCGGCTGAGATGATTCTGCTCGCTCCCAGCAATCCCGTGACAAGCATTGGCCCGATTCTTGCCGTATCCGGGATTCGGAAAGCTTTACAGGACAGCACAGCTCCCATTGGAGCCGTGAGTCCGATCGTTGGCGGAGCTGCTGTATCTGGCCCAGCAGGTGCGTTGATGGCGGCACAGAAGCTCCCAGTGTCGGTTGCCGGCGTGGCGGAAGCCTATCAAGATTTTCTCGACTTTTTGATTGTGGATTCTGCCGATGCAGAAGCGTCTCAACTGTTCACCAATGCGAGGTTGGAAATGTACTCGACGAACACGATCATGAAAACCAATGATGACAGAACCGAACTCGCACGCGCAGTGGTTTCATTCGCATCGGATTCTAAGAAACTGAAAGTGGCATCTTAGCCGAATGATTCTCATCCCCATCAAAGATTTGTCTCGCGCCAAACAACGCTTGGCTTCGCTACTCGACCAACCTGCCCGCACCGAATTGGCACAAGTCATGTTGATCGATGTCCTCACCGCCTGCGCAAGCTGCGGTGAAGTTGCCGTCGTAACCAGTGACCCATTCGCCACATCTCTTGCAGCGCAATTTGGGTCGGAGATAATTCCCGACCATCACAATCAGAGTGAAACCGATGCTATCGAAATGGCCACGCGGATCTGCGAGGCAAGAGGCATTGAAAGCACGCTAGTCATTCCGGGCGACATTCCTCTTATTACGTCCGAGGAAATCAATCGCATCTTGCAAGCAGCTCCAACGGAAGGTACGGTACTGGTCCCAGCCGCTGATGGACGCGGCACCAATGCTGCTTTTCGCCGCCCTGCCGGATTATTTTCGTTACATTTCGGTAATGATAGTTTCAAGCCGCATCTTGCCGTTGCCCGGGCTACGGGAAGGCCGTGCGTTGTACTTTCACTCGCAGGCATTGGGTTGGATATCGACAATCCTTCTGACCTGCGCGAGCTCAGCGAAGCTTCCGGTGACACGCGCGCACAACGCCTGATCCGCAAATGGAATGCCGCGGCCTTAGCCAACGCCGCTAACCAATCATGTCCCGCAAAGAACTAAAACTAATTCCGCTGCGTGTACCCGGCGAGATAAAGCCAGGCGACTCACTAGCAGAAAAAATTTTCCTGGCATTGCGCAAGCAGAGAATGGCTCTGCAAAACGGCGACATTTTGGTGGTTAAACACAAAGTGGTTTCCAAAGCTGAAGGACAGGTGGTAAAGCTCGATACCATCCAGCCTTCACCTGACTCACAAAGGTGGGCGGCAACCTTTGGACTCGATCCGCGCGTGATTGAGCTGTCGCTGTCACAGAGCAAACGCGTGGTACGCCGCAAGCGGGGAGTCTTGATCACTGAAACCCATCACGGATTGATCTGCGCCAACAGTGGCGTAGACGTTTCCAACGTGGATGGAGGCAAACATGCCCTCCTGTTGCCCGAAGATCCCGACCGCTCGGCCGCGCATTTACATCGGGAAATAAAAAAGAAGCTGGGACTAATTATTCCCGTGATCATCAGCGACAGCTTCGGCCGGCCGTGGCGTGAGGGGCTGACCGAAGTCGCGATCGGTGTTGCTGGGATGAAACCCCTGTACGACTATCGTCGTAAGCGTGACGTTCACGGTTATGTTTTGCACGCTAGCGTTGAGGCCGTAGCCGATGAGCTGGCTTGCGCCGCAGGCTTGGTTTGCGGCAAGCTTGAGGGCAGTCCTGCATGCATAGTTCGGGGTTTTCGGTATCAACCGGGGCGAGGCCAGGCGCGTGATTTGATTCGCCCCGCCAAGAACGATCTATTTCGATAGGTGTCGTATGTCTTCTATAGCTCAATCCGAACTCGAAACCTTTCCTCATCTTGAGTGGGCGGAGATCGCACCACGCCTATCTTCTGCGTGCCACGCCGCGCTCGAACAAGCCATGGGGGCACTTGACGGCGGAGTCTTAAGCCGTGAGCAATGGCTGCTGCTGGCAAACTCCGCTGGCGACGATCTGCTGGGATTGTTGGTCGCCGCCAACGCCATACGCCGCGAGCTTGCGGGCAACATTGTGACCTATGTCGTTAATCGCAACATCAATTTCACCAATATCTGCTTTGTAGGCTGCAAATTCTGCGCCTTTAGTCGCGGGCCCCGCGAGGACGATACCTATTTTCTTACTCTGGAGCAGGTTGCCGAGAAAGCTAAACAAGCATGGGAACTCGGCGCGACTGAAGTTTGCATACAAGGCGGCCTACCGCGCGATCTGTCTCCTTACTACTATCGCGACATCCTGCGCGCAGTGAAGAATGCGACTCCGCGAATGCATATCCATGCGTTTTCGCCGATGGAGATTGTGTACGGCGTGGAACTGACCGGCATGCCGTTGGCCGATTATCTGGCCATGCTGCGTGACAACGGTCTCGATACGTTGCCTGGAACAGCCGCGGAAATTCTCGATGATCGCGTGCGCGAGGTTCTTTCCCGTAACAAACTGACCACTGAGCAGTGGAAGGAAGTCATTCGCGTGGCTCACAGTCTCGGCATTCGCAGCACCTCGACCTTAATGTACGGACATCTCGAAACCCCCGAGCACTGGGTGAATCAACTCCAACTGTTCCGGGATATCCAGCGGGAAACTGGAGGCTTCACCGAATTCGTTCCTCTTGGATTCGTGCACTCCAACACACTTTTGTTTCATCAGCGACTCGCTCGCTCCGGCCCGACCTTAGCCGAACATTTAAAAATTCATGCCCTGTCGCGGATTATGCTGGCTGGGTCCATCAACAACATTCAGGTTTCCTGGGTGAAGCTGAATCGCAAGTTGTCGCAACTCTGCCTGCACGCGGGAGCGAATGACTACGGCGGTACTTTGATGGAAGAAAATATCTCTCGTGAAGCGGGGGCCACGGCTGGTCAATACACGAGCCCGGAGGAGTTTCAGTCCCTCATACTCGAGATCGGACGCATTCCGGCCGAGCGAAATACAACCTACACGCGTCTCAATCTAAAGCTTCCGCCGATTGAATTCGTCGCCGAGCAAGCGATGGAGCCAGAATTCGCATGAGCCGCGCGATCGCGATCATTGGCGGCACCGGCAAAGAAGGATTTGGGCTGGCATTACGTTGGGCGAAAGCTGGTGAAACAGTCATCATTGGTTCGCGTGATGCCAACCGCGCCCATGATGCCGCGGAGAAAATCAAACAACGTGCTGGTTCGTCGGCAAAAGTTTCCGGAGACACAAATGCCGCAGCCTGCGTGGCAACCGACCTCATCCTCCTGACAGTTCCTTTCGAGGGTCACGCTGAGCTTCTCAATCAGCTAAAAACTACAATTCGACCGGGAACCATCCTGGTGGACGCCACTGTGCCACTCGCCGCAAGCATTGGAGGGCGTGCCACACGCACTCTCGGCGTATGGCAGGGTTCAGCGGCACAGCAAGCCGCGGAAATCTTGCCGAAAGAAGTGACGGTTGTGGCGGCGTTTCACCATGTTTCGTCTGAAGTGCTCGGCGGAGACGGGCCAGTCGATTGCGATGTGATTGTCTGTAGCGACCACGCGGAAGCCATTCCGGTAATTCAGGCGCTGGCAGCCAAAATTCCCGGTGTACGCGCCATCAACGGGGGAAAGCTAGAAAATGCCCGAATCGTGGAGCAGATTACCGCGCTGCTGATTGGAATGAACATCCGCCACAAAGCCCACTCCGGGATTCGTATCACCGGTCTTCCAGAGGCTGCGTACAAAACGTCTTAGATCTTCGCTCCCCCCGGCGTCCAGGTCGGTTTTTCTTCTTTTAATTCGCGCGCCAGAATCCGCACCAGCATTCCGTCAAACTGTATACCGCTCAACTTCTCCAATTCAGCCATGGCTTGCTGACTGGTTTTTGCCGGAGCGAAAGACCGCTCTGTGGTCATGTTGACGTAAGCGTCAGCGATCGCCAGAATCCGCGCCCATAGCGGGATTTCTTCTCCCCGCAATGCATTGGGATAACCCGAACCGTCGAAGGCTTCGTGGTGGTGCTCGATGGCCTTGCGCATGTTGTCACAGTTCGGCAGGGTTCCGACGATCTCTCCTCCCACGCGCGGGTGAACTTTCACCAGATAGAACTCATCGTCAGTAAGCGGGCCCGGCTTGTTCAAAATCCTTTCCGGAACAAACAACTGGCCCACGTTATGCACTCGAGCCGTATAGGAAAGATCGGCGATCTCTTCCGGGACTAAGCGCAATGCACGCGCAATGATCTCGCAATAACGGGCTGTCATCTCTCCGTGTCCAGCGTTTCCGCCTTCTCGAGCTTCAGCCGCGTGGGCCAAAGCCTCGATTGCCTCTTGCAGAACCTCGACCGTGTTATCTTCATCTTCCGCAGCCAGGCGTTTCAGAGTAAGGACCAGTTCATCCAAATGTTCCGGACCGGTGTGCTCGCGCTGTAAGAATCCTTCGATGTAACCGGAGATCAACTGACGCCGCACTGCGCTGGCTTCACCTTCAGTGAACTCCTCGGCGACCGAAACCCGGTCTCCACCCGCGTGTTTGGAGACGTACATGCCAGCATCGGCCTGGCGGATGATGTCTTCGGCCGAATATCCGTGCACCGGAAAGCTGGCAACGCCAAAGCTACCAGTGATTTGGTGTTCGCTCATCATCGGGTCAGTGGCCAGCCAGAGCCGCAAACGTTCCGCTAAAACCTGCGCCTGCTCTACTCCGGTCTCCGGCATCAGAATAATGAACTCGTCCCCACCGTAACGAGCGACAACGTTCGATTGCCGGCATTTCTGCTCCAGCAAACGTCCAACCCGGGCCAGGACCAAATCACCCTCAAGATGGCCCATGGAATCATTCACTTCTTTGAATTTATCCAAATCCACCAGCACTACCGAGAAAGGCCGCCCGGAACGTGACGCACGCTTCCACTCCGAAGAAAGTGCTTCCCAGAAGAAGCGCCTCGTCTTGATTCCTGTCAATCCATCGGTGATGGACTGTGTCTGCAATTTTTGGAAGACGAATGCGTTGTGCAGGGCAGTGGCCAGAAGATCAGCAAGCGTCTTCATGATGAGCACATCCTGCGGAGTGAATGCATCTTCGCGGCGGCTCTCCACGTTAAGCACGCCCATCAAACTCTCGCTGTAGTTAATCGGAATACAAAGCACCGCACGTGCGTCCGGCAGTATGCCCTGTAAACGGCCTTCGCCGGAAGCCTGCAACAAGGCGCTTTCACCCGTGCGCGCCACGCGTCCTACAATTCCTGACCCTAGCGGAATACGCCGACCGAGCGACTTGGCAGTCACTCCTGCCTCGGCCCTCATCTCGATGTCTTTTGTGGCGTAGTCGAAAATTCCGATTCCAATGTGATCAAAGCGAAAGTTCTTTTGAATCTCGGTTACGATCTCCGACAGCATCTGTTCCGAGTCTTCGCTGGAGATGGCAGTCTTGGAAATGTTGTTAATGAATGCAAGCTGGCGGGAGCGGCGTTGCTCTTCTGCGAACAGGCGCGCGTTTTCCACGGCGACCGAAACCTGTCCAGCAGCGGTCTGCATGATTTCCAGGTCAGGTTGTTCGAAAACAAATTCCCGCTCGGTATCCCTCACGGCCATGACTCCAGCGGGCTTGCCCCCCAATAGAATGGGCGCTGCGCAGAAACACTTCGCTGGACGTTCGGGGATGTATGTGGTGTTCAACCGCTTGCGAGTTTCCTCGAGATCGGAGCGAATCAAGAGCGGCTGCCCGGTGCGTATCACGTATTCGGTCAGCCCCGCGTCCATCTTGCGAGAACGCTTGGGCAGAATTTTTCCCTGCTCGACTTCGTACTCGAAGCGGATTTCATCGCCCTCCTGGAATGCCACGTAAAAGTCCGTGGTGTCGAAAATTCGCCCCAGTTCTTTTTGAATCGTGCGGAAAACCTCGTCCTGATCGAGGTGTGAACTGATCGCCTGGCCAATCTGGGTGAGCAACTCGTATTCTTTTGTACGCCGCTGCGTATTGTGCACGACAACGTAGTTTTCCAGTGTCAACCCAATCTGCAGGGCAAGCCCCGTCAGCAGCCGCAAGTTGGATGCGCCGAACATACGCCGTTCCGCATGAGGGAACATCACTACACCGAAATTATGTTCGCGAGTCTGCAGACTCACGGCAGTGACGTTGCGTATGTTTTCTTCTCCCAACACCTGGCGGAATTGCTCGAACCTGCTGCCGGGAAAGGCGGGTAACGGTTCTGTCATTTCCGCAACATTGCGGAAGGTAAACACGCCGCCACGCCGGTAGGTAAGTTCGCAGATATATTCCCCAGCGCCGGTTTTCTCCAATTTGTTAATGAATTCCAGCGAAAATCCGCGTTGCACGGATGGCAGGGTTGCTCGCCAACGCTCAGTGATGCAAATCACGGCCCGCCTTGCTTGCAGCGGCACCGCCAGCCGATCCAACACGCCCTGCATGTTGGGTACAAGATCTTCCGCACTAAGCAGTCTGGTGGAATCCACCCCTAAAGTGGAAAACGACAAAGCATTTTCCTGGATGGCGTTGCGCTCACTTTCAAACAGCACCATCACCATGGAAATCCCCAGGACCATTTGTGGAATTGGCCCGAGAAGGTGACCCATACCACCTAACATTTCTACCCATGGGCTGTGGAAATGCTCAAAGCCCATCAAAGCAGCCCACATTAGAACCGAGCTTCCTAGCAGGCCAAAAGCAACGGAAGACTTTCGCTGCGCGTATTTGAAAAAGTCGAACGAACAGTAGGCCAACAGCAACGACAACCAGGTTTCCATGCGCAACACGAGCGGTCCAAAATTTTCATGGGAAATCGCCTGAGGAGCATGACGATCCAAGTTCCACCAGACCAACGCCAATCCCGCGGCTGTAATTGCAGCGTCATGCCAACGAAAGCGGTAACGCTCGCGCATTAGACGCGTCGAAATAAAAACGCACAGCCCCATTGCCACGAGCAAGGCTTGAGTGGCAAATGAACTTGAATAGGAAACTGTCCCGAACAATGCCCAGGCATCGAGAGCAAAGTGCAGCGTGTAGGCCCCCCAGCCCAGCTGCCAGGCGCGGAAGTATTGTTGCCGGCTCTGTTCATAGAGATAGGTAAAGACAAGGAACAGCAGCAAGGCGACAACGCCCGGTATGATGACCATACTGGTGGCGACGTTATTCATGGTTCGGTCTTAACTCACGCTTTCCTGGGGGAAGCGCCGAGTTCCTGGGGATTCCATGCACATGTTTTCACACGCCATTCCCGCAAAACAATAGGTTTCCATATTAGGAACTCCCTAAGGAACAATGACCGAAAGTAACATTCCCCGGCGATTGCCTGGGATGCGGTCCCCCGCCCTTGACGCCTGATTCCCCGTAACCTTAACATCGGCAATTGGTTATCTGAATGTCATCTTCTTCCATTCGAGTTCGTTTCGCCCCTTCGCCAACTGGGTTTCTCCACGTCGGTAGCGCCCGTACCTTCATTTTCAACTGGCTCTATGCCCGTCACAGCGGGGGAATCATGGTGTTTCGGCTGGACGATACTGATACCGAGCGGAACACTGAGGCGTCGGTGCAGTCGATCTTTGACGGCCTTAAATGGCTGGGGTTGAACTGGGACGAACAGTACAAACAGTCCGAGCGGCTGGAGTTACACCGCAAAATGGCGTGGCAGATATTTGAAAAAGGACTGGCCTACCGCGACTTCACTCCCGCCCATACCGGCGACGCGGAAAAATCCGGAACCCAAGGCACATGGTTATTCAATGCGGACATGCGGAATCTCTCTGCCGAGGAAAGCAACCGCCGTGCTTCCGCAGGCGAGCTTTTTGCTTTGCGCTTTCGCGTGCCGCGCGAAGATAGAGAGCTAGTCCAGTTTGCTGATGCAGTGTACGGTCAGCAAACCAAGGCTACCGCCGATATCGAAGACTTCGCCTTACTGCGCAGCGATGGAATGCCAACCTATCACTTGGCATCCTGTGCTGACGATGTTGATCTACGCATCAGCCACGTGATTCGCGGCCAGGATCACCTCTCTAATACTTTTAAGCATGTTTTGATCTTTGAAGCCGCGGGGACAGAGCCTCCGCAGTTTGCCCACCTGCCTTTGCTGGTTGCCCCGGACGGCACCAAGCTATCCAAACGGAAGCACGGTCCGGTGGTCAGTGTTACCACCTATCGCGATGCAGGTTTTCTCCCGGGAGCGTTCATGAATTTTCTCTGCTTGCTGGGATGGTCTCCAAAGAATGATCGAGAGCAGATGTCGCGCCAGGAATTGATCGACATTTTCTCCCTCGAAGGCATCAATCGCGCGAATGCTGTAGTGAACTTCAAGGAGCCTGCTGCCACTCCGGAAGAGACTTTTGATCCCAAGGCCGTTTGGCTGAACGCAGAGCATCTACGCGCCCTGCCGGTCGAAGAACTAAGCGCACGCCTTCTGCCGATCGTGCATGAAGCGGGGTTCAAGGTCACAGCAGAAAAAATGTTGCAGATCACCCCGCTGATTCGCGAACGTATCAAGCTGCTGCGGGATGTGCTGATTGCGGCAGACTTTTTCTTTGTGAACGAGCTTCCAGCTTACGACCCCACTGAGCTTGTCCCACAGAAGGGCGACGCTGCGATGGCAAAGAAAGTTTTGACAAAGGCTAAAGAGGTTCTCGCGGCAACTGAATTCAAGCACGATCCGCTCGACCAATCTCTTCGTGCCGCCGCCCAGGAGCTAGGTCTTAAAGCCGGACAGATGTTTCAGCCCATTCGCGTTGCTGTCTGCGGCCGGAAGAACGCGCCGCCGCTGTTTGAAACGCTGGAAGTCTTAGGTCGCGACGTCACCCTGGTTCGGATCGAACAGGCCGCACAGAAAATACAGTAGCGGGTTGCGCAGATTCGCAGGATGGGGTTTTATGGATGACATGAAACTGTTGGTTTCGATCAGTTCATATCTCCTTTTATTCATCTCTGTTTCCTCTTTAGCCTTTGCCGAAGCCGGCAAATACTTGATTTACGTAGGAACCAACACCGTACGGGGCGGCAAGGGAATTTACGTGTTTCGCTACGAGGCCGCGACGGGGCAGTTTGAAGACCTCGGCCTGGCCGCAGAAACACCGAGTCCAGCATTTCTCGCTATATCGCCGAATCACAAATTTTTGTATGCAGTGAATGAGATCGATGAATATCAAGGACAGTCAAGCGGCATTGTGAGCGCATTCACCGTTGATGGGAAGACGGGGAAACTGACGTTGTTGAATCAAGTGGCGTCAAAGGGAGCAAGCCCGTGCCACATCTCGCTCGATCACACAGGAAAGTTTGTATTGGTGGCGAACTACACGGGGGGAAATCTCAGCGTTTTGCCGGTTGGTGAAGACGGGCGTTTAGGCGAAGCATCCGATTTCGTTCAGCATCAGGGCCATGGCCCAAATCATGATCGCCAGGAAAAATCACATCCCCACTGGATTGGTGTTTCTGCTGACAACCGTTTCGCGCTCAATGCGGACTTGGGACTGGATAAGGTTTTCGTCTACCGCTTCGATGCGAGCCAAGGAAAGTTGACTCCGAATGATCCTCGGTTTGCCAAACTGCCTCCGGGCGCGGGTCCGCGTCATTTGGCATTCCATCCCAACGGGAAGGTCGCATACGTGATTGATGAATTGAATTCGACGATTACCACGTTTTCCTTCGATGCCAAGGCCGGCAAGTTGAAGCAATTGCAGGCTGTGCCCACACTCCCGAAAGACTTCTCGGGCGAAAGCACCACGGCTGAGGTCGCGGTGCACCCAAGCGGCAAATTTCTTTACGGCTCCAACCGTGGACATGACAGCCTGGCGGTCTTTACCATTGACCCCGCTAAAGGAATTCTCACATTTGTCGAGCATGTTTCTGTAAAGGGAAAAACCCCTCGAAACTTCGAAATTGATCCGCCAGGAAACCGACTATTGGTCGCCAATCAGGGAACAGATAATATCGTGGAGTTTGCGATTGACTCTACCACTGGAAAACTCACTCCCACGGGGACCGAGCTAAAAGTGCCGGCGCCGGTTTGTATTAAATTTCTAGCTATCGACTAAGGTCAGAGGCTGCGACTGACAGACACAGTGGGTTCGACCGTGGCTGTGTCATGCACCAATATGAAATCAAGTAGCGTATCCGTCGCCCGCAGATTTCCATTGTTGCCGGTTATTACGGTGTTTACATGTGCGCTGGAATGTTGCGCTAACGGTTGTTGATCACTCGCGTTAAGCACGGCGCCAAATTGATTCAGTACCATTGCTTGTTGTGTCCCTGGTGTTTCAGGATGCCCGGAGTATACCCGGGGATCTTTCCCGACTAGGGCCGTCTGGGCATCTACTTTCGACTCCCTGCATTCCCGAACGGGAGGTAATGCCCCGGATATGTACCAAAGGCCTATAGCCCACCCCTGTACCTTTGTGTTATCCGAATTGTGCATGAGTGCACCTAGAATTGCCGTAGTGACTACCACGCCTCCGGCCCGCCGGACGGCCAGTCCAGCGAGTCTTACTATGGCTTCCAGCGAACCGCGTCTACAAAGCAACGGTCGGCAAGTTTCTCCTGCAAACCTCGATCCCAACGCCATCGCAGGCGTGCCCGCGCAGTTTGGTCCGCGCCGCACCGGCTACGGTTTGCCCTGCGCCAAGTGTAAGACCTACTACGCGGCTGATCTGACGGCTTGCCCGGTTTGCAAGGGCGATGAACGCGTTTCGCCGCTGATCGCCTCTTTGCCTGTCGCTCCGGCGACCGCTGAAGAGTTGCCTGACCCGATTGCCTTAGAAGAAGAGCGAGAGCGTTTTCTGCGCGAGTTTAAGTCGCAGATCGCCGCTTCGGAAATCGAAGCCGACGCTTCTGCGCACAACTGCACGTTGTCAGAGAATCACCTCAACAGCCCGGAATTCGCGAAGATTTGCCAGGGTTGCTATGACCATCTGCAGGAGCGCGTAGACCTGATGGAAGCTGCGCTGCACATGGATTTGAAAGATGCATCGCAGATCGTCTATGACGCGGTATGGGCCGATCCGTCGGATCCTAATAAGACGTATCAAAATGCTGCCCAGGCGTTGCTGATGGAATTGCGCAAGCGCGCGGGAGTGAAGTTGGTGCTGGGCCCCTTGCAGCCTTTGCCGCACTGAGCCCGCAGGCTGCTTTTACTCAACCTTAATTACAATATATTTCCGGCCGGCATAGAGCCGGTATTCGCTGCCTTCCTCCACCAACTTCAAAGGAACCGGACGCTTAAGCTTGTCGTCGCTTTTGAAGTCCGTTGCCAGCAGTTCATTCGAAGCGACATCCAGCACGCGAAATTTTCCATCGGCGAAACCGAATCCGTATTCTCCCGGCGTGAGAGAGCTACCGCCGATGTTGAGTTTCACTTCGGTGATGAACAATCCCTGATATTTCTGCTGTACATCCTGCGCGTAGCCGGATGTGTCGACCAACGCAGCAAGGACTAAAGAATCTTTACCAACACGCAGACCACCTGCGTTGCGGACTTGCACCGTGGCGGACTGTCCTCGGAAGAAATACACCGATGGGACTGACTGTTTGAGCTCATCCGCGGTGAGGACAGCAGGCTTTGCGGATTGACCAAATGAGAGAACCGCTGACACACAAAATGCAATCGCTGCAACTGTGACTTGGACCTGTAGTTTCATTCGAACCGTCCTCCCAAAGAAAAATACATGTTACTGTAAGCTGCCTGTTTTCGCGGGGGATATTACGCTGAACAAATATTCGGCATCAATCTGAGAATCTCAGGTGCCCGAACGCGCCGGGCACATGAAAATTTGGGTGGGCGGAATGTGTGGGTCTCCAGGCCATATAGTGACGAGGTTCTTTGATCCCTTCAATGCGAAAAAAATTTACTCGCCAAACAGCTTTGGGATCGAAATTCTCTGTCAGGCAAAACATGGGAATCGCCAGCTCCGCTGTCCAACGATGCGAGGTTTCATCCAGAATGACGGAGCGCGTCATATCGCTTTTCAGATCAGACCGGCCACCGGGAAAAATTTCTAGGTCTACCCACATACCGTTCGGGCTGACTTCAAACTCTTTGTAATAGCTCTGGCGAGATGGATCGGGCTGAAGAAAAACCTCGGCGACATCGCGATCCCAGAGATGATCGCGACGGCCATTTGAGTCTGAATCATAAAACAAACACAGCTCTCGGTAGCAGCATTGAAAGCGTAGGTACACGGTCTCGGGCGACCACAAGACGCGCACTTGAGTTTCTCGCGCCGGCTCGGGGTTTTGGCCCTGCCAATCTGTATGAAAAATAACCGGAACCGCGTTCTGCCATGCCGGGGCAGGATGGGCGGCATTCAGGGCAAATTCCCCATCCACCCGCATTGCGACTATTTCGTCATCCGCCATATCAAATGTATTTCAGTTTAACCGCAAGAAGCGGATAGTCCAGGTTGTCGGCCCGGATTACTTTGTGATCATGACAACCAATGCGATACTCAATTTTGCGAAACCGGTAGACATGGCAAGAGTCAATCCAACCCAACAATGGCAGGCCGTGGTGAACCGCGATGCCACGCAGGACGGCAAATTCTTTTTCGCCGTCTCCTCAACCGGGGTGTATTGTCGCCCATCCTGCCCGGCGCGCAGACCCCGCCGCGAAAACGTGGCCTTTTTCAACCAGCCGGAAGAAGCCGAAAAAGCTGGTTACCGTGCTTGCCTTCGTTGCCGACCGAAAAACCTAGGCAATGCGCAATCGAATCTGGTTAAGGCAATGTGCCGTTACCTCGAACACCATCTTGACCAACCGACCACGCTGGCTCAGTTGGCCAAAGAATTTCATCAGAGTCCGTTTCATTTGCAGCGCACCTTCAAAGCCGTGCTGGGAATCACACCGCGCGCCTATGCCGATTCTGTCCGCATGGACCAATTGAAAGAAAATCTGCGCGCCGGCCATTCGGTAACTCGCGCCATGTATGACGCGGGATACGGCTCAAGCAGCCGATTATACGAACGCACCGCATCGCAGCTCGGCATGACTCCGGACAAATATCGCCGCGGTGCGGTGTCCGCGGTGATTCGCTATGCTTGTGCCGACTCCCCGCTCGGGCGCATGCTGATCGCCGCAACTGACAAGGGAATTTGTGCCATTCAATTCGCAGATTCCGACGAGGAACTGGAAAGCGGATTGAAACATGAGTTCCCTTTCGCCATCCGCCGCCGAGATGACGCCGGGTTGCTTGCATGGAAGCAGGATCTGCTTCGTCAGATGAGAGGGCAAAAACTGAACTCACAATTACCACTCGATATTCAGGCAACGGCGTTCCAACGCAAGGTGTGGACGCATCTGCAATCTATCCCCTTCGGAAAGACGCGTTCTTACAGCGAAGTTGCCAAGGCGATTCATCAGCCCAATGCCACACGTGCGGTTGCGCATGCCTGCGCTACGAATCGTATTGCTGTGGCGATTCCATGCCATCGCGTGATTCGCCAAGGCGGAGAAATGGGCGGCTATCGTTGGGGGTTAGAACGAAAGAAAGCACTGCTCGAGATGGAACGCGCTTAGGGCGAAGCCACTGGCGATTGCACTTCACGCAAACGCCGCTCGAGAAAACGGCGCTCGCTTTCATTGGTGACCAATTGCAAAGCGCGGGTATAGCTCTTGGCCGATTCTTCCGCCGAGCCAATGCGACGCAGCAGATCAGCTCGGGTAGCGTGCAGCAGGTGATAATTCTCAAGATCACTGCCCGCCGCGAGCTTGTCGACAATCTCCAGTGCGGGTTTCGGTCCATCGGCCATGGCCAACGCCACCGCACGATTCAACGACACAATTGGAGAGGGCTGGATACGCTCCAGCAGATCGTAGAGTAAAACAATCTGCCGCCAATTTGTCTCTTCCGCACGCGCGGCCTGGCAGTGTTGAGCCGAGATGGCGGCTTGCACCGTGAATGCGCCGACTTCACCACGAAAGGCTTCCTGTACCAAGGGAATTGCCTCGGCGATCTGCGCCCGGTTCCAGCGGCTGCGGTCCTGCTCTTCCAAAACGATTAAATCGCCAGCTTTGTTCAGTCGCGCATCTCGGCGTGCGTCATGCAGCAACATCAGCGCCAGCAAGCCGGTCGCTTCCGCGGGAGTTTGCGTGCCCATGAGAGAACGCACGAGTCTGGCCAAACGTATGGCCTCCCCGCAAAGATCGGTGCGCATCAATGGAGTGCCACGAGTAGCAGCATAGCCTTCGTTGAAAACCAGATAAATTACGGTCAACACGGCATCAAGCCGTGAAGCCATGGCGTCGGTTCCCGGAACAACATAAGGAATTCCGGCATTACGGATTTTGCTTTTCGCGCGCACCAACCGCTGCGCCATGGTCGGAACCGGTACCAGAAAGGCTCGCGCAATTTCATCTGTTTCGAGACCGCACAAGGTTCGCAGCGTCAATGCCACTTGTGCTTCAGGCGCGAGAGCAGGGTGGCAACAGGTAAAGATCAGGCGCAAGCGGTCGTCCGGAATTTCCTCGGGATCGTAGTCCAGTTCCACCGTCGGCTCAACCGGAGTCCCCTGTGCTTCCAATTTTTGTGCGAGATTCGCCTGACGGCGCATCCGGTCGATGGCTTTATTGCGGGCGGCTTGAATGATCCAGGCCCGTGGAAATTCCGGGACGCCAGACTTCTCCCACTGATCGACGGCTGCCGTAAATGCTTCCTGGGCAGACTCCTCCGCCAAATCGAAGTCGCCGACAAGGCCGATCAGGGTGGCTACAATCCGCCCCCAATCGGCTCGGTAGACTTCTTCTACAGCGGCTGCGGCAGTGAAGGGCACGCCTCATTGTAAATATCTTTTGCGAGGGGTGTCGATTTTGCGAATGCTCATTGCGACCTACCAGTGAAGGAGGTCGATGAAGTGCCATTCATGAGCAATACCAACCGCAAGTTATTGAGCCCAATCGCCTCAATTCGCAGTCCGGCAGGGTGAATTCTTTGGGCCGACCGGCAACGCCGGGTCTCGGTTAAACAACTAAAATTTTTTCTGCTAACGTGTCGATCCTGCTGTTCGTCATTCGATTCACTCATGAAGGGAGATGGCATGAAATACATGATGTTGATTTATTTGGACGAAAAGAGCTTGAGCGAGGCACAGCGTGACAAATGTTATGTTGAGTCCACCCACTACGCTCACGAGCTCAGTACTAAGGGAAAGTTCTTAGGGGCCTCGCCACTCCACCCCACTTCCACCGCTACCAGCATTCGTATGCGCGAAGGCAGGCCGCTGGTCACAGACGGGCCTTTTGCCGAGACCCGCGAACAACTTGGCGGCTACTTTTTGGTGGATGCCAAGGACCTCGATGAGGCCATCAACATCGCATCTGCAATCCCCGCGGGAAAGTGGGGAACCGTAGAAATTCGCCCGATCATGGAAATCTCCGGGCTACCAACGCAATAACACGTCGACAAACAGGAGGCGCGTATGTGTCCAACATGCATCGCAAATGTGGCCGTGATGGTATTTGGCCTGACTTCAACCGGCGGACTCACTGCCTTCATGTGGAAGCAAAGTATGACCCGCGAGGAGGACACCGAACCGCCAAACAAAAGCCTGCCTGATCAGAAGGAGGAAAACCATGGCTAAAGTTCAACTGGAAACTCCACGTATCGAGAGGAGCAAGCCGCTTCAGCTTGTGGGACTGCAACAGAAGTACAACTCGAAAACAAGAACAGAGATTGCGCAACTGTGGGACCGGCTTGCGCCCCAGATTTCTGCACTGTCGGGGCAAAACAGCGGCACAGCGTATGGAGTGGTGTGGACCGGGGGCGAACCGGACAGCATCAATTATTTCTGCGGAGTCGAGGGTGCCCATGATGCCAAAATACCTGCGGAATTGATTCGTGTAAGCATTCCCGCTCAGCGTTTTGCAAAATTTCCCCATCACGATCACGTCTCGAAACTTCATGAAACCGAAATGGCAATCATGGACAACTGGATGGCTGAGCACCGTGACCAGCTCGTGCGTGATCAAAAACTGCCGCAAATGGTCGAGTACTACGGGCCGGGATTCAACCCGCATACTGGAATGGGCGATACAGAAGTTTGGATTCCAATTAAGAACTAGGATTCATAAGGAGCGCATCATGGCAACCAGCACGATTGAAAATCGGAAAGTAGTCTCCCGGGCCGAGTGGCTCGCTGCCCGCAAAGAACTGTTAATCAAGGAAAAACAGTTCACGCACTTGCGGGATGAATTGAGCCGGCAACGCCTCGCATTGCCCTGGGTCAAAGTGGAAAAGTCCTATGGATTCGATGGGCCGAACGGAAAGCAGACGTTGGCCGACCTCTTCGATGGACGCAGCCAGCTGATCATCTATCACTTCATGTTCGGCCCGGGCTGGGGTGAAGGCTGCGTTGGCTGTTCATTTCTTTCCGACCACCTCAGTGGCCCACTGATGCATCTGCCGCATCATGATGTGTCCTTGGTAGTTGTCTCACGTGCGCCGCTTGCCGAGATCGAAGCCTTCCGCAAACGGATGGGTTGGGGTTTCAAATGGCTTTCCTCGAACGGCGGCGATTTCAACTACGATTATCACGTGTCGTTCGACAAAGACGAAATCAGCAAAGGCAAGGTCTATTACAACTTTGAGATGCAGGAAGTTTTCAGCGAAGAGCTGCCAGGCGTCAGCGTGTTTTTCAAAGACGCTAACGACGATATCTTTCACACCTATTCCAGCTACGCGCGGGGTGGGGAAAGTTTTCTGGGAACGTACAGTTTCCTCGATATCGCCCCCAACGGACGCAACGAAACCGGTCCTCGTCATGATTTGTCCGACTGGGTCCGCCATCATGATCGCTATAACGCCGGCGGCGTAGTGTTGCCTTCCGGCCGCTATCAGGCTGAGGAAAAATCCGACTCGTGCTGCCACGCGGAAACTCACTAAGGAGCAATCATGGCGAAAATTACTCCATTTCTGTGGTTCGATAACAACGCCGAAGAAGCGGTGAACTTCTACACTTCGGTTTTTAAGAACTCGAAGATTGGAACAGTTCACCGCTATGGCGATGCAGGCCCAGGGCCGAAAGGCACTGTGATGACAGCCTCATTCACCATTGATGGCCTGGAATTCACTGCGCTCAATGGCGGGCCGGCTTTTAAGTTCAACGAATCAATCTCGTTTGTGGTTCACTGCAAGGATCAGGCAGAGGTGGACCATTATTGGGAGAAACTGACCTCAAATGGGGGCAAGGAAGTCGAATGTGGCTGGCTGAAGGATAAATTTGGTCTTTCCTGGCAGATCGTGCCCGACGCATTGTTCGAGCTACTGGGAGACAAAAACCCGCTCAAATCGCAAAAAGTCATGCAAGCGATGTTGCAGATGAAGAAGATCGACGTCGCAAAACTTAAACAGGCTGCCGAGCAATAGTGGACGCTTACGCGACAGATCAGTTGTTGCTGATTCTGTCGCGTTGTTGTTTGTGACCCTGGTCTGCTCACTGGACTACCCCGGGATGGCCCGAACGGCACCGGGCGAAATCTGGAAAATAAGATCGGTAGGATGTCGATTCGTCTCACTTGCAATCGACTTACCCGTGAGAGCAAGTTGAGTGAATCGAAAACTTCTCTAATACTTATTTCTATAAGGAGCATTTCCAATGCGTTTCATGATGATCGTAAAAGCCAACAAGAATTCCGAGGCCGGTGTCCTGCCCGACGAAGCAATGATCGCCAAGATGGGCAAATTTAACGAACAACTGGTAAACGCCGGTATCTTGGTCGATGCCGCCGGGCTGCAAGCCAGCGCCAAAGGCGCTCGAGTCAAATTTGCCAAAGACGGAAAGGTCAGTGTGATCGACGGCCCTTTCGCGGAAACCAAAGAACTGATCGCCGGGTACTGGATCATCAACGTGAAGTCCTTGCAGGAAGCAATCGACTGGGCAAAAAAGTCTCCCGCTCCACATGGAGATGGCGTGGAAACCGCGATTGAAATCCGGCAATTCTTTGAAATGGAAGACTTCGGCGAGAGCCCGGCCGTCGACGATGCCCGCAAGCTGGAAAAGAAACTCGCAGCACAAAAGAATAACAAGTAAACAACACTTCAAGAACGGAGAAAGAAGATATGCGCTACCTGATGCTAGTGACCGCAACGAAGGACTACGAAGCCGGTAAGCCACCCGACCCCGGACTAGTGGGCGCCATGGGTAAAGTCATGGTGGAACTGATCAATGCCGGCAAATTGATTGAAACGGCTGGGCTGCTGCCATCATCAAAGGCTACGCGAATCCGCGTGGTGAACGGCAAGATCTCAGTCACCGACGGACCATTTGCTGAAACCAAAGAGGTGATCGGCGGCTACGCCCTATTCAATCTGTCATCGAAGGAAGAGGCGCTCCGGCTTGGCAGGGATTTCATGCAGCTGCATGTGGATCACCTCGGTCCCTCCTACGAGGGCCAGTTGGAAATCCGCCCGCTTGAAGATCTTCCGCCTGAGTTCAAGAGCTAATTTCGTAAAGAGAAATTGCATGCAAATAAATCCATACCTTCTAGAGGGCGGGAACATCACCATGCCATTCGGTAAAACCTTCTGGGCCAAGGGTTTTGGCATGGCGACCGACAAATTCCGTATTCCCTGGATGGTGAATTGCGGATAGGGTGTCGATTTTGCGCGTCCCGGTTCGATATACCAGTGGAGGAAGTCATGCCAACACAAAATTCGAAAGTGGCTGTTTGGACGGGACGTACCCTGAGTAGCCTGGCAATAGCATTCCTGCTCCTTGATGGAGTCATGAAGCTGTTCACACCCGCGCCGGTGGTGGAAGCAATGATCCGGCTCGGCTATCCGCTAAGCGAGTCGGTAGGCATCGGCATGGTGTTGTTAGCCTGTGTCGCTTTGTATGCAATCCCACGCACGTCGTTTCTCGGTGCAATTCTACTAACCGGCTACCTTGGCGGCGCAGTGGCGACTCACGTCCGCGTTAGCGATCCGCTGTTCTCGCACATTCTGTTCCCAATCTATTTCGGGACAGTGATCTGGCTGGGATTGTTCTTGCGCAATCAGAAACTCCGCACACTAGTTCCACTGTACAACTAAGTGCGCGAAGGAAGCTTTAAGGAGAAATCTATGTCCGCCCCCCACACCAGCGATCGGGAAGTTGTGAACACGCGAATTTTGAACGCCCTACCGGCGCAAGTGTTCCAGGCGTGGGCCGATCCCAAACTCCTGACCCAGTGGTGGGGGCCGAACGGTTTCACCAGCACCTTCCACAAATTCGAATTCGAGCCCGGCGGGAAGTTGAGCTTTATTCTTCATGGACCAAATGGCGCGGACTATCAGAATGAGATCGAATTTGTGGAAGTGAAGCGGCCGGGGAGGATCGTTCTACAGCATGTTTCCCACCCAAAATTCCAGGCCACGGTGACTTATGAAGACATCGGCGGCAAAACCAAAGCCACATTCCGGCAATTGTTTGAGACCGTAGGGGTCTTCGATAAAGTAAAAGGGTTCGTCCCTAAAGCAAACGAAGAAAATTTCGACCGACTAGAAACAGTTCTGGCCAAAAACAAGTAATTCACAACAAATTATTAAGGAGATCAATCAATGAGTAGCAAACCTACATACGAACAAGCTCAACTTCACTTGCAAGTCTATGAACAACGCCGCGAGGCCCGGCTGCGCCAGGCACGTGACTGGTTCTTCCAGAACTATTTTCCGGAGACCCTTGAAGACGCCATGAAAATCACCTCGCCCGGAACCGAAGGCGGAATTTTCTTTGGCATGGTAGCCGGTTACTGGGAGCAAACTTGCGCGCTACTCAACTACGGCCTGCTTCACGAAGACTTGTTCTTTGAAACCAGCGGCGAGTTTTTCGTGCTCTGGGAGCGGGTCAAACCCATCATCGCGCAGGGCCGGGAAAAATTCGTGTACAAGCAATTCCTCGCTCACGTGGAACAAGCCGCACAGCGTTATGAAACCTGGATTGAAAAGCGTTCGCCAGGCCACACCGCTGCCATGCGGGAGTTCATGAAGATGATGCGCCCGCAAGCTGCGAAAGCAGCTTAAGGCCGCTAGAGGGTGCCCCGTCCAAGTTTTGCTTGGGCGGGGATTTTCTCAACCGAAGCGAATCGCTCTGGTTGATTGTGATTTCAATCGTGAGCGTCTGCCTAGGTGAGGTCAAAGCAAAGATGCCACAGCAGAAATAATGAAGTAATCTTTATCTCTATGTCGAAGCTACACCGTAAAGCTTTTGCCTCGACAAATGAGGCGGCATTCGCTGTCAAAGCGCGCAAGCCCGTTCCCCATGAGTTTGTACTCGACGCAATCGCTTCACTGTCGCCCGAGACGCGACCTATGTTCGGATGTCTTGCCGTCTATGTGAAGGACAAAATTCTCTTTGTACTTCGTGACAAAAGAAATGAAACATCGGATGACGATGGTATGTGGCTGGCCACCACTGTGGAACATCATGAAAGTCTGTGGCAGGATTTCCCGAATATGCGTTCTATTCGGGTATTAGGGAAAAAGGTGACTGGCTGGCAACTACTTCCCGCCGACGCGCCGGATTTTGAGGAGGCCGCGCTCCGCGCTTGCGAATTTATACGAACAGGCGATCCAAGGATTGGCAAAGTCCCAGCTTCGAGGAGACCGACAAAAGCGGCAAAAAAATCCAGGCGAAGCAGATAGGAGAAAGTATGTTCAAAAAGATTGTTCTAGTCGTTGTGTTGATCGTGGCAGTGATTCTCATCATTGCGGCCTTCAAACCAAGCAGCTTCACCGTGCAACGTACAGCCACCATCCAGGCCCCGCCGGAAAAGGTCTTCCCACTCATTAACGACTACCACAACTGGCCAGCGTGGTCGCCATGGGAAAAGCTCGATCCCAACATGAAGCGCACGCTCACCGGTCCGCCAAGCGGCACCGGTGCCGTGTACGAATGGGAAGGCAACAGCAAGGCTGGCCAGGGACGAATGGAGATCACAGAGTCAGTCCCATCGTCGAAAGTAGGAATCAAGTTGGATTTCATTAAACCGATGGAGGGTCACGACAACGTCCAATTCAATTTGCAGCCGAATGGCAACTCCACCACTGTGACCTGGACGATGTCCGGCCCGGTATCTTATCCCGCCAAGGTGATGACCGTGTTTGTCAGCATGGACAAGATGATCGGCGGCGATTTCGAAACCGGGCTGGCAAATATGAAGGCAGCTGCAGAAAAATAGACTTACCAGGAGGCCATATGTCCGTAGTCCGCGTTCTAGTTGGCACGCGCAAAGGCGCATTCATCCTAACCTCTGACGGCAAGCGTGATAAATGGGACGTCTCCGGCCCGCACTTTGCTGGCTGGGAGATGTATCACCTCAAGGGTTCACAGGTCGATCCCAATCGCATTTACGCGTCGCAATCGAGCGGATGGTTTGGGCAAATCATCCAGCGCTCCGACGATGGCGGCAAGACCTGGCATCAGCCGGGAACGCCTAAAGGCGAACCAACCACAGCGCCGGACGGCTCGCCTAAAGGCGAGAGCAACAAGTTCGCCTATGACAGAGACGCCGCGCCGCTGACCACGCATCAGTGGTATGACGGCACGCAGCATCCCTGGGAGTTCAAGCGGGTGTGGCATCTCGAGCCGTCGCTCACCGATCCCGACACGGTTTACGCTGGCGTGGAAGATGCCGCTATGTTCCGCTCGACCGATGGCGGCCAGAACTGGCGCGAACTCTCCGGCCTCCGCGGACACGGCACCGGCCCCAAGTGGCAGCCGGGCGCGGGTGGCATGTGTCTGCACACCATCATTCTTGATCCCAGCAAGCCGCAGCGTATGTACATAGCCATCTCGGCAGCGGGCGCGTTTCGCACCGATGACGGCGGCGCCAGCTGGAAGCCGATCAACCGAGGTTTGCGCTCGCAATATATTCCCGACCAGGACGCCGAGGTCGGACACTGCGTCCACCACATTGCCATGAGCCCGCAGCGTCCGGGCGTGCTCTTCATGCAGAAGCATTGGGACGTGATGCGCTCCGACGACGCCGGCGATAACTGGAAGGAAGTCAGCGGCAATCTGCCCACCGACTTCGGCTTCGTCATCGACGTACACGCGCACGAGCCGGAGACGATTTACGTGGTCCCCATCAAGAGCGACTCCGAACATTACGTCCACGAAGGCAAGCTGCGCGTGTATAGGAGTAAGTCCGGCGGCAACGAGTGGGAAGCGTTGACCAAAGGCCTGCCCCAGAAAGACTGCTATGTAAACGTGCTGCGCGACGCCATGGCCGTGGACTCTCTGGACAAATGCGGAATTTATTTCGGGACGACAGGCGGCCAGGTTTACGCCTCCGCCGATGCCGGGGATAGCTGGAATCCGATTGTG
>Ga0207689_10000591_pt1 | contig 34621 bp, 29 predicted proteins | sample KBSMisM52_FD_184312 | JGI IMG/M metagenome (GOLD analysis project Ga0207689, IMG submission 184312) | Miscanthus rhizosphere microbial communities from Kellogg Biological Station, Michigan, USA - KBS Miscanthus M5-2 (SPAdes) (version 2) | ecosystem: Host-associated > Plants > Roots >...
CACGAGCGACGGCAACGTCGCGCGCGAGTTCGCGCGCCGGGTCGAGATCGGCATGGTCGGCATCAACGTGCCGATCCCGGTGCCGATGGCGTGGCACGGTTTCGGCGGCTGGAAGTCGAGCATGTTCGGCGACACCCACGCCTACGGCGAGGAGGGCGTGCGCTTCTACACGCGCCAGAAGTCGGTGATGCAGCGCTGGCCCGAGAGCACGCCCAAGGGCGCCGAGTTCACGATGCCGACCTCCAAATGACATGCGGCGCCGCGGCGCCGCATGTCATGCCGAGCGCAGCGAAGGGTCTCAGCGCGGTTTCGCTTCGTCCGGCCAGCGCAGGTTGACGGTCGTCGTCTCGCGCGCGACGCGGACTTTGCGCTGCTCGCTCCTGCCGCCCACGCTGGCGTCGACCGTGTAGTCGCCCGGCGGCAGCTTGACGAGGAGCATCGGTCCGGCGTGGTCGACGCCGAAGACCTTGCCCTGCGCATCGCTGATGTCGACGCGATCGGCGACGACATAGGCGCCGCTCGCGACGCTGAAGACGAGCCGGAGCGGGAAGGCGCCGCGCTCGGCGTCGATCGCCGCGCGTGCCTCGTCGCCGGCGCCGCCGTTCAGGTACTCGATGCCGTCGATCGAGCGCACCCGCGGCGGCGGCGGCGCGCCCGGATCGGCGGCCGGGGCTGCGGTCTGGGCGAGCGCGGCGCAGGTGAAGAGGAGCGCGAGCCCGAGGCCCACGGCGAGGCGTTCGTTGGTGTTCACGGCAGTCGGCCTTCAGGAAGCGGATTCGCCAACTTACGACGGCCGGACCGAAGTGGACATCGGCAGTCTTCGTGCCGTGCCGTCGGAAACATCCGACCGGGCTGTGCCCGCCGCGCCCCTTAGCTCGAGCGCGTCAGGATCGCCGTGCCCTTCTCGTGCGCGATCCGCTGCAACGTCAGGCGCGGGTCCTCGCGCAGCCACCGCTCGGTGATCGCCCATTCGTCGGGCCGCGCGACGTCGTCGAGGACGACGACCGCGTCGGGCGCAAGGAACGGCGCGAGCCGGCGCAGCGCCGGATAGCGCGCGAGCGGCTGCAGGGCGCCCGGCGGACCGTCGATGAAGACGAGGCGCGCGCGCTTGCCGACGAGCGTCTCCTCGACCTCGGGGCCGTACCACTTCCAGCTCTCGCCGGCCGAGTGCGTCTCCTGCAGCGCGGCGTGGACGATCTGCACCTGACGCTCGAGGCCGTGCCGCCCGACCAGCGCGACCGAGCGCTCGGCGTGTTGCGGGTCGTGCTCGAACGAGATGAGGTGGCCCGCGCCGAGCGTCTTCAATGCATAGCCGATGACGAGCGACGAGACGCCGGAGCCGCATTCGACGACCAGCGCGGGATGGTGCTCGTGGACAAGCTCGTAGAGCAGCAGCGCGAGGTCGGGACTGACGGCAAAGCCGCGCATCGGCGGCAGCGGGTGGCGCAGCGGCAGGCACTTCGCCAGCATGACGAGCGCCTCGATCTGGCGGTAGGTCTGCGCGAGCTCGCCGGAGATCGTCTGTGCCGCCATCGTTTCCTCAGAGCTTCTCGGTCTCGGCAGCGGCAGGCTGCCAGCGCATCAGCCGCCGCTCGATCCTGCCGACGGCGGCGTCGAGCGCGAGCGCGAATGCGGTGAGGACGAGGATTCCCGCCATCACGGTGTTGATGTCGAACGCGCCTTCGGCCTGCAGGATGAGGTAGCCGACGCCGCGCGACGAGCCGAGATACTCGCCGACGACCGCGCCGACGAACGCGAGCCCGACCGAGGTGTGCAGCGAGCTGAACATCCAGCTCGTCGCGCTCGGCACGTAGACGTGGCGCAGCAGCTGCCGCTGCGACGCGCCGAGCATGCGCGCGTTGGCGAGGACGACCGGGCTCACTTCCTTGACGCCCTGGTAGACGTTGAAGAAGACGATGAAGAAGACGAGGGTGACGCCGAGCGCGACCTTGCTCGCGATGCCGAGGCCGAACCAGACCGCGAAGATCGGCGCCAGGATGACGCGCGGCATGCTGTTGAGCGCCTTGATGTAAGGGTCGGCGATCGCGCCGGCGAAGGGGCTGAGCGCCAGCCAGAGCCCGAGCGAGAGGCCGAGCGTGCTGCCGATCGCGAACGCGAGCACGGTTTCGATGAGCGTCACCGCGAGGTGCTCGTAGATGTCGTGGCGGGTGACGAACCACGCCCAGATGCGCTCGAAGATCTTGATCGGCTCGCCGAAGAAGAACGCCGCCTGGCGATCGTTCTCGAAGAAGAAGTTGGGCAGCAAACCCGGAGCGGTCAACACGTGCCAGACGACGAAGACGGCGGCGAGCAGCGCGAGCTGCCAGAGGCGAAGGTGCTTCATGTGGGCGTCGTCAGGCGACGACTGTAGCGAAGCCGATCCGTCGGCCGCCGCCGCCGGTTCGTCGGCCGGCACGCCGAACCGTCGCCCCGGAGTTTCGCGGGAGGCGGCGTCGTGTAGTGTGTGGCGAATGGCCGAGCAGTCATTTGAACGCCGGGCGCCGGCCGCAGCCGAAGAACGCGGCCCAAGGCGCGGCTCCGGCCCGCTCGCCCGTGATGCGCGCGTCGCGCTCGGGCTGGCGGCGCTGCTGGCGCTCTCGCACGGCCTGCTCGGCGCAGTCAACTGGATCCCACGCGTCGGCGTGACCGAGTTGCTCGCGATGTTCGCCGGCTGGGCGACCAGCGCGTTCTGCGGCATCGCACCGGCGACCGCGCTCCTCCTCGTTCTCGAGCGCAGGCTCCCGACGTCGCGCCGCCAACGCTGGGCAGCGCTTGCCGGCGTTGTGCTGCTCGCAACCGCGCTGGGCGCGTTGCTGATGGCCGTCGCCGAATCGGCTCTCGGCGTCAACGACGAGCCACGCGATGCTTGGTATTGGGCCGCCACCATCTCGGAACAGCTGGTCTGGCTCGTCCTCGTCGCGGTCTGGCGCGAAGCGCTCTGGCAGCAAGGCGCGACGCTCGCAGCGCTGCACGAAAGCGAGCTGCGCAGCGTTGCGCTGCAGGCGCGCGTCGCCGAGGCCGAGCTGCAGATGCTGCAGGCGCAGATCGAGCCGCATTTCCTCTTCAACTCGCTCGCCAACGTGCGCCGGCTCGGCCGCCTCGACGTCGCTGCCGGCAAGGCGATGCTCGCCGACCTGCTGCAGTACCTGCAGGAGACGCTGCCGCGCCTGCGCGAGGCGAACTCGACGCTGGCGCGCGAAGCCGAGGTCGCACGCGCGTACCTCGCGGTTCACAAGATCCGCATGGGCCGGCGGCTCGACGTCGAGTTCGCGATTCCCGTCGAGCTCGCAGCGACTCCGGTGCCGCCGATGATGCTGCTGACGCTGGTCGAGAACGCCCTCAAGCACGGCCTCGCGCCGCTGCCCGAAGGCGGCCGCATCCGCGTCTCCGCCGAGAACGACGGCAGCATCGCCGTCCGGCTGAGCGTCGCCGACACCGGCCGCGGCATCGTGCCGGGCCGTGGCGCGGGAACCGGGCTGGCGAACGTCCGCGCCCGCTTGCGCACACTGCACGGCGCAAAGGCTTCGCTCAGCTTGCAGCCGAACGAGCCGCGCGGCGTGATTGCGAGCATCGTCCTGCCGCGCACATGAAGGCTGCCCGTCCTTTTGCCGCATCTGCAGGCCTGGCGCGCGGCCTCGTGCCCGCGGTCGAAGCCTTGCGCGGACTGCGGTCGCGCCATCTCGCCGCTGCGCTGGTGGTCGCCCTGCTCCTCGCCCTGCTGGGGGGCTTCCATCTCGTCGTGCGCTATGCACGAGGAGACCCACTCCTGCCGTTGCTGTCCAGCTCTCTGGTATCCGGCATCGTCATCGTCGTCGCCTTCGTCATCGCCGACGCCTACGTGCGCCACGGCGCGCGCCCGCTCCTCGCCCACGCCACCGCCCTCTTTGCTGCGGCGATCGTCGCGTCGATCGTCAAATTTCACCTGACTGCTGCGCTCGGCGGCCAGAACTGGTTCGATCCCGACGTTCCGCTCGCCGTCCAGCGGACCGAAATGCTGTTCGTCGCCATTCTGCTGATGGTCCAGGGCGGCTTCGGCGTCGCCGCTTACCTCCAGTGGCGCGAAAGCGAGACGAGTGCGCGGCGGCTGCGGGCGAGCGAGATGCAGCGCGCGAAGACCGAGCGGCACATGCGGCAGACGCAGCTTCTCGCGATGCAGGCGCGCGTCGAGCCCGAGCTCCTGTTCGGCGCGTTGCAGCGCGTCGGCGAGCTGGCCGGCACGGCAGCGAGCGAGCGTGCCGATCGCCTGCTCGACGAGCTGATCGCCCTTTTGCGATTGCTGATGCCGGACGGCAGCGGCCTCGACGACGGCGATGGCACGACCGTCGAGCACGAGCTCGCGACCGCGGTCGCCTACCTGCGCGTGCACGACGCGTGCGCCGGCGCGGCGCGCGAGATCGAGATCGCGATCGCGCCGGAGGCAGCCGCGCAGGCGCTGCCGCCGATGCTCACGCTCACGATCGCTCGCATGATCGTGCGGCGCGAGGCGGCGGTTCGCGCACCGCTTCGCATCCGCGCCGGCTGCGCCGACGGCACCCTCACGCTCGACTTCGCTCGCAACGACGACGATGACGCCAAGCCCCTCATCGATCAAAGCGACCTGGTCGACCTGCGCCGGCGCCTCGACAAGAGCTTCGGCACCGACACGGCGAGCCTCGCCACCGCCGATTCCGCCGCGACGCTGACGCTGCGCCTGCCGCTTCGCCCATGAGCCAGAACCCGCCACCGACCGCATTGATCGCCGAAGACGAGCCGCTCCTCGCCGGCGAGATCCGCGACGAGCTCGCGCGCGCCTGGCCCGAGCTCGACGTCTGCGCCGTCGTCCACGACGGCCACGCCGCGCTCGACGCGATCGAGCAGTTGCAGCCGCAGATCCTCTTCCTCGACGTCCAGATGCCGGGCCTGAGCGGACTCGAGGTCGCGCGCCTGAGCGGCGGCAAGGCGCACGTCGTCTTCATCACCGCGTTCGACCGCTTCGCGGTGCAGGCCTTCGAGGAAGGCGCCGTCGACTATCTCGTCAAGCCGCTCCAGCCGGCGCGCCTCGTCCGCGCGGTGCAGCGCCTGAAGGAGCGCCTCGGCACCGCACCGGCCGACCTGCGCCACCTGCTCGAACAGCTCGCCAAGCCACCCGCGACCGAGGAACGCATGCGCTGGATCACGGTCCTGCGCGGCCGCGAGATCCGCCTCATCACGATCGAGGACGTCCTCTGCTTCGAGGCCGACAGCAAGTACGTCGCCGTCGTCACCGCCGAGGGCGAGTCACTCATCTCGACGCCACTGAAGGAACTCATGCGCGGGCTCGATCCGCAAGTGTTCTGGCAAATCCATCGCAGCACGGTCGTCAACGTCAACGCGATCGACTCGGTTCATCGGCTGGCCAACGGCAGGCTCGAGGTGCGCCTGAAAGGCGTCGGCCGCAGATTGCTCGTCAGCGACCCTTACATGCATCTGTTCCGACAGATGTAGGCGCGGACGCCGGAGACTCAAGCGTTGGGCACCCTGGAAACATTGCAGGAGCTGGGCCTGGACCTGCCCAGCCCGGCCTACATCGCAGGGGTCGTGATTTTCAGCATGATCGGCATCGTCGCCTACTACTACGGCAAGCGGCGCGGTCGATCGCGAATGCGCTGGCACGGGCTCGCGCTGATGCTCTACCCGTACGTCGTTTGGCAGACCTGGCTGCTGTACGTCGTTGGCGCCGGCCTCGCGATCGCGGCCTGGTGCGATCGACGCTGATCGATCGTGCACTCGATCGCGTGACGCGCCGGTGTTCGTCGCAACAGTCGCGATCGACCCGCCGCCGCCCTCATGCCACGAGCTGCTGGCGATAGCCCGCCAGCACCTCCTCGCGCAGCACCGCCCAGATCGCCTGGTGCAGCTCGACGAAGCGCGGCGTCGCGCGCACCTCGGCGACGTCGCGCGGTCGCGGCAGGTCGATCGCGAACTCGCCGATCGGATGCGACGCCGGGCCCGCGGAAAGACAGACGACGCGGTCGCTGAGCGCGATCGCCTCGTCGAGGTCGTGGGTGATGAAGAGCACCGCCTTCTGCTTCTCGGCCCAGAGCGCGAGCAGCTCGTTTTCCATCAGCTGGCGCGTCTGGATGTCGAGCGCCGAGAACGGCTCGTCCATGAGCAGGATGTCGGGATCGAGGACGAGCGTCTGCGCGAGGCTGACGCGCTTTCGCATGCCGCCCGAGAGCTGGTGCGGATAGCGGTCGCCGAACGCGCTCAGGCCGACGCGCTTCAGCCACTCGCCTGCACGCGCGGTCGCATCGCTGCTGCCGCGGAACTCCAGCCCGGCGGCGACGTTGGCGAGCGCAGTGCGCCACGGCATCAGGCTCTCGGTCTGGAACATGTAGCCGGCGCGGCGGTTGACGCCGGCGAGGCGCTCGCCGAAGACATCGACCGTGCCGCTGCTCGGCGCGAGCAACCCCGCGGCGACGTTGAGCAGCGTGCTCTTGCCGCAACCGGTCGGCCCGACGACCGAGACGAACTCGCCGGCGCCGATCGCGAGATCGACGTCGCGCACCGCGGTGTAGCGCTCGCTAGGCCGGTCGCGCTGCGCGAACGCGCAGGTGATGCCGTGCAGCGCAAGCGCCGTCGCGCGCGGCGGCGAGGTGTTCGACGGGGCGAAAGCGGAGGCGGCGGCCAAGTTTCGTCGGGCTTTGCGTGGCGTTCGCGGTGGCGAAATCGGGTTTCGTCGCTTTCGCGGTGACGAGGCGGCGGGCGAAGTCTAACTTTCGTCCGCGGCCGCAAATTGGTCGACAGGAGTTTCAGATGAACGCACTTCGCCTTTCCGCCCTGACCGCCGTCGTCGCTTCGCTCGCAGCCCCGATCGCCGCCTCTGCGGCGCCTGGCGATGCCACGAGCGCCTGCACCCCGCCGTCGCGCTCGATCGTCGAGCGCCGGATCGAGGAACACGCCGGACGCGGCATGCAGTCGCTGGTCGGCTTCGTGCACCGGACGCAGCCGATCTACCAGCTGACCGTCGAGGACGCGGTCGCGTGGGTCGACAACGAGCGCGAGCGCCGCACCGCGTGCCTGCGCGCTTCGGCCGACAAGCCCGCCAACTGAGCGCCGCGGCGCGCGCGAGCGCGCCCGGCCGCGAACGCGATCAGCCCTTCGGGTACTTCGCGTTCGCGCGCTTGACGTAGTCGTTGGTCCAGATCGCCGCGAGGTCGACCTTCGCGCTCGCGATCTCGGGGTCGATGCTCGCGAGCGCGCGCCGCGCCGTCTCGGCGCCGGCCTCGGGGATCATCCCGTCGGGCGAGAGCGCGCCCTTGGCGGCGATGAACGCATCGACGTAGACGGCGCGGTCGCCGAGCAGGTAGCTCTCCGGCACCGCCTTGATGATGTCGCTCGCGCCGGCGTTCTGGATCCACTTGTCGGCGCGCACGATCGCGTTGGCGAGCGCCTGCGCCGTCTTCGGGTTCTTGTCGAGGAAGCTCTGCTGGGTGTAGAGGCAGCCGGCCGGCATCGGCCCGCCGAAGACGCGATCGGCCTCGGCAACGATGCGCGTGTCGGAGACTATTCTGAGGTCGCCCGAGCGCGACAGCTGCGTGATCACCGGGTCGAGGTTGGAGATCGCGTCGATCTGTCCCGAGCGCATCGCCGCGACCGCGCCGCTGCCAGCGCCGATGCCGATGATCGCGACGTCGCCCGGCTTCAGCCCGACCTTGGCGAGGACGAAGTTGGCGAGGATGTTGGTCGACGAGCCCGGCGCAGTGACGCCGAGCTTCTTGCCCTTCAGCTCGGCGAGCGACTTGAAGTTGGGCATCGTCTTCGGATTGATGCCGAGGACGATCTGCGGCGCGCGGCCCTGCAGCGCGAACGCGCGCAGCCGCTGGCCCTTGACCTGCATGTTGATCGTGTGCTCGAACGCGCCCGAGACGATGTCGGCGCTGCCGCCGATCATCGCCTGCAGTGCGCGCGAGCCGCCGGCGAAGTCGGCGATCGTGACCTCGAGCCCCTCCTGCTTGTAGTAGCCCTGCGTTTCGGCGATCGTGAGCGGCAGGTAGTAAAGGAGGTTCTTGCCGCCGACCGCGACCGTGAGCTTGGGCTTTTCGATCGCTTGCGCGCGAACGATCGCTGGGAGCGCGGCGAGCGCCGGGGCGGCGGCGGCGGCGCGGAGCAGGTGGCGGCGATGCATGCGGTCTCCTCGGGGGCGAGCGGCGCGGCGTTGGGGCGGGGGCGGCCACTGTAGCAGCGGGGTCAGCCCGCTCGCGTCCGTAGAATCGCGCGAGATGAGACTGCGCATCCGGCGCTGGGAAGCCTTGGCAGCGCTGGCGCTGGTCGTATCGTCGACTGCGCTCGCGCAGTCGCGCCCGCCAGCCGCGCCGCGCCCGGTGGCCGAACCGCGCCCGGCGGCAGCGCCGCCGCCCGAGATCGCGGCGTCGGCGGCCGCAGCGCCGACCGCGCCGGTGTCGCTCTCGGCGCGCAAGATCTACGAGCAGGCGCGCTCGCAGCTGGTCCAGATCCGCACCGTGCTGAAGGGCCGTGCCAGCCAGACCTCGGTCGGCTCGGGCTTCTTCGTCACGCCGCAGGGCCACATCCTCACCAACTTCCACGTCGTCAGCGAAGCGGCGCTCAAGCCCGAGCAGCACGACCTCGTCTACGTCACCGCCGACGGCCGCGAGGCGCCGCTCGCGATCCTGCAGCTCGACGTCCTCCACGACCTCGCCCTGCTGCGCGCCGGCGACGCGGCGCCGAGCGCCGCAAGCGGCGCGGGCAGGCGCTTCGATGCGCTCGCGTTCCGTCCGGCCAACGAGCCGTTCGCGCAAGGCGAGCGGATCTATTCGCTCGGCAATCCGCTCGACGTCGGCTTCGCGGTGACGCAGGGCACCTACAACGGCCTCGTCAAGCGGAGCTTTTATCCGCAGATCTTCTTCGGCGGCGCGCTCTCGGCGGGGATGAGCGGCGGTCCCGCGCTCGACGAGGAAGGCCACGTCGTCGGCGTCAACGTCGCACGCCGCATCGACGGCGAGCAGGTGAGCTTTCTCGTTCCCGGCGAATTCGCGAGCGCGCTGCTCGCGCGCGGCAAGGACGCGGCGCCGATCGTCGGCTCGGCCTACCCGATCGTCGACGAGCAACTGCTCAAGCACCAGGCAGCGCTCACCGATCGCTTCATCGAGCAGGGCTGGAAGGACGCGACGCATCCGCGCTACCACGTCCCGGTGCCGCCCGACGTGTTCATGCGCTGCTGGGGGACCAGCACAGTGTCGCAGACCGGCGGCCTCGACTTCGAGCGCTCCGACTGCGTGATGGACACGCGCATCTTCGTCGGCGAGTTCACCACCGGCACGATCAGCCTGCGCCACGAGAGCTACGACGGCACCAAGCTCGGCGCCTTGCGCTTCGCGTCGCGCTACGCGGCGAGCTTTCGCAACGAGTCGTTCGTGCGGCTGTCGTCGCAGCACCAGACCAAGCCGCGCTGCGAGGAGGACTACATCGACCGCGACGGCCTGCCGCTGCGCGCCGTCGTCTGCATGCGCGCGTACAAGAAGCTGCCGCAGCTCTACGACGTCGCCGTCCTCGTCGCCACGCTCGACCAGAGCGAGACCGGCGTCCAGGGCCGCTTCGACGCGCAGGGCGTGAGCTTCGCCAACGCGCAGCGCCTCGCCCAGCACTACCTCGACGCGTACCGATGGGTGGCGCCGCACTAGCGCACATGGAGGCGAACGCGGCGACCGCGTCGCCGGCGCCGGCGCTGCTCGAGGTCGTCGACCGCGACGGCCTCGTGCGCCAGTCGTGGCGGATCGAGCGCTGGCCGGTCTCGATCGGCCGCGCGCTCGACAACACGATCGTCCTCAGCGACCCGCACGTCGCTGCCCACCACGCGACGATCGACGTCGTCGCCGGCGTCGACGCCACGCCCGCGAAGGTCGTCGTCGCCGCCGGCGAGACGAAGAACGGCGTCGTCGTCGGCCGCCGCGACCGCATCGCCGGCGGCACTGAACGCGAGATCGCCGACGACGGCCGCGACGTCGAATTGCAGATCGGCCGCGCCCAGCTGCGGCTGCGCCTCGCGGGCCACGCGCTCGCCGCCGAGCAGCCGATGAGCGCGGTCGCCGACACCGAGCACCGCTGGCCGCCGACGCTCGGCTTCGCCGTTGCGGTGCTCGCGGTCGTGCTCGCAACGGCGTGGGTCGAGACCGATCCCGAGGCGGTCGTGCGCAGCGCCGGCATGGTCGTGCTGTCGACGATCGCCGGCGGCGCGATCTGGTGCGGCCTCTGGGCGCTGCTCTCGAAGACGTTCACGCGGCAGAGCCACTTCGGCTGGCACGTCCGCGTCTTCGTCGTCGCCAGCCTGGTGCTGCTCGCGCTCTCGATCGTCCCGCCGCTCTTCGCGTTCGCGTTCTCGTGGCCGTGGGCGACCGACTTCAGCTTCGTCGCGGTCTACGCGACCGCGGCGGCGGCGATCTACTTCCACCTCCTCGCGGTCGAGCCGTCGCGGCGCAAGCTCATGCGCGGCGTCGCCGCGACCGGCTTCGTCGTCGGCGTCGCGCTCTCGCTGTGGTTCAACGTCCAGCGCACCGGCCGCCCCGGCGAGGAGCTCTACATGAACCACCTCTTCCCGCCGCAGCTGCGCATCGCCAGGCCGACCTCGGTCGACCGCTTCATCGGCGGCCTCGCGCCGATGCAGGCGATCCTCGACAAGCAGGCGAAGGAGCGCGGCAGCAGCGAAGGCGACGACGGGCGGGGCGACGATGAAGAATGAGCCGGGCGCCGCAGCGCGAACCGTGCTCGTCACCGGCGGCAGCCGCGGCATCGGCGCGGCGACGTGCCGGCTCGCCGCTCGCGACGGCTGGGCGGTCGCCGTCAACTACGCGCGCGACCGCGCTGCGGCCGATGCCGTCGTCGCCGCGATCGTCGCCGCCGGCGGCCGTGCGCTCGCGGTTCGCGCCGACGTTGCGAACGACGATGAGGTGCGCGCCATGTTCACCGCGATCGACGCCGGACTGCCGCCGCTCGCCGGCCTGGTCAACAACGCCGGCGTCGTCGACGTCGCGGCGCGGGTCGACGCGATGGGCGTCGATCGGCTGCAGCGGATGTTCGCGATCAACGTGTATGGCAGCTTCTACTGCGCCCGCGAGGCGGTGCGTCGGATGACGACGCGGCCGGCCGCCGGCGCGCCAGGGGCGCACGGCGGCGGCGCGATCGTCAACGTCTCGTCGGCGGCGGCCAAGCTCGGCGGCCCGGCGCAGTACGTCGACTACGCCGCCGCCAAGGGCGCGATCGAGACGTTCACGATCGGCCTGGCCAGGGAAGTCGCGGGCGAAGGGATCCGCGTCAACGCGGTGCGGCCGGGAATCATCGCCACCGAGATCCACGCGTCGGGCGGTGCGCCCGGACGCGCCGAGCAGATGGCGCCGCAGTTGCCGCTGCGCCGCGCCGGCACCGCCGAGGAAGTCGGCGAGGCGATCGTCTGGCTGCTCTCGAACCGTTCGAGCTACACGACCGGATCGATCGTCGAAGTGACCGGCGGTCGCTAGCCCGCTAGCGACCCGCCGCGGATGCGCCGGCGGCATCCGGAACCCAGGCGCGCGCGCCGGGCACCAGCGTCGAGTGCGCGCGCTTCGAGCGCAGCAGCGGATAGAACATCTCGACGTACCAGCGCTCCTTGCCGAACACGCGGTCGTCGGGCAGGCCGACCTCGGCCGGGTAGCGCCGCGTGATCTTGGCGGTGCCGAACAGCACGTCCCAGAAGAACAGCAGGTTGCCGAAGTTGCCGGTGTAGTGGCCGATGCCGTCGTCGTTGGTGAGCGCGTGGTGGCCCCAGTGGGTCGCGGGCGTCGACACCGTGCGCTCGACCAGCCACGCCAGCGGTCGCAGCGCCCGGACGCGGTAGAGCGGCTCGTCCCAGCGCACGGCGCTGTGGGCGCCGAGGATGACGGCCAGCTTGACGACGATGTAGACCAGATACACCGTGCCGAGCCCGAGGTAGATCAGGACGCCCGAGATCCACAGCCCCGGCATCATCAGGTAGTAGAAGAAATTGTTGCGGTAGGTGATGCGGATGCTCATGTAGTGCGCCGAGTGGTGCGCGCGGTGCAGCGGCCAGAGCAGCGGCGTGTGCGACACGCGATGCCACCAGTACTGGGTCATGTCGTCGCCGACGAGCAGGATCGCCGTCATCGCCCACCACGGCAGCGACGCCCAGGCGTCGCGCTGCTCGGGCATGACCAGCGAGCAGAGCTTGGCGGTCGCGGCGAACGCCAGCGGTTGGGAGACCGCGAGCAGCGAGATGAACATGAACGCCTCGAGCTTGGTGTCGTCGGGCGTCGCGTGGAAATCCTTGTGCCTTCCCGAGGCGACCTCGAGGATGCCAAACGTCAGGATGATCGCGACGAGCGCGATGTTCTGCATCAGATTCAACGTTGTCTCCCGCAGGTCGATCCGGCCGCGATTCTTCGATGCCTGTTGCATTGAGTCCAATGCATAATGAATGCCGATTCGATGCAGCGAGTGCATTCAGATGGACCTTCGACGCTGGGCACACGTCGTCGCGGTCGCCGACTGCAGGAGCTTCGTCCGCGCATCGGAGCAGGTCCACCTCAGCCAGCCGGCGCTGACGCGCAGCATCCAGGCCGCCGAGTCGGAGCTGGGGCTCCGGCTGTTCGACCGCCGCGCCAACGACGTCGCGCCGACGCCGGCCGGCGAGTTCGTCGTCGCCCGGGCGCGCCAGCTCGTCTTCGACAGCCGTTGCGTCGAGCGCGACGTCGATCTCTATCGCGATCGGCGCCTGGGCGACGTCGCCTTCGGCGTCGGCCCGTTTCCGGCCGCCACCTTCCTGGCGCCGCTGCTGGCCGCGATCCGCTGCGAGCATCCGGCGATCGCGGTGCGGGTCGAGATCGCGAACTGGCAGCTGCTCGTCGAGCGACTGCGGCAGGAGGATCTCGAGTTCTTCGTCGCCGACACGCGCGACCTCCCGGCCGACCCGCTGCTGCAGATCGTGCCGTTGCCGCCCGAGCCGGGCGGCTTCTACGTGCGGGCGGCGCATCCGCTGCCGGAGCGAAAGCCCGTCTCGCTGCAGCAGCTCTGGGCGCACGGCGTCGCCTCGGTTCGGATTCCCGCGGTGGTGCGCGCGGCGCTCGCTCGCTTGCTCGGCGTCGACGCGGCGTCGCTGTCGCTGGCCCTCGAGTGCGACGACGTCGAGGTGCTGAAGTCGGCCGCGCTCGCGTGCGATCTGGTGCTCGCGGCGCCGCATCGCGCGGTCGCGACCGAGGCCGCCGCGCGCACGCTGCGCGCGCTCGCCGTCGCGGACCTGCCGCCGCTCGCCTCGCTGCCGGGCGTGGTCACGCTGCGCGGGCGAACGCCGTCGCCGATGGCCGAGCACGTCATCGCCATGCTGCCGTCCGCGCCAGCGGCGACGAAGCGTGCAAGGTCGCGCGGCCGCGCGCCGCGCGAGCGCCCGCGCAAGACCCGCGGCTGAAGCTCAGGCCGCGGCCATCTCCGCGAGCGCTGCGAGCAGTGCGGCCGCAGCGCGCTTCTCCGCGGCGCTCGCGATGCCGAGGTACGGCTCGAGCGTGAAGCGCGCCTCCGAGTGGACCGAGTCCCACATGGCGCGCGCCGGCACACGCGCCTTGAGGTCGCTGAACTCGGCGATCAGCGCCCCCGACGTGTCGGCGAGCCGCTGCGCCGCGACGGCCTCGAGGACGCGCAGCTCGATCAGGCCGACGACCGACCAGAAGTCCGGGCTCTGGCTGGCGGCGCGCGCGAGCGACTCCTGCACCGCGCGCATGCGGTCGACCGCGAGCTCGGCCGGTCGGCGCTCGAGGAACGCGAGCCGGATTTCGGCGCTGATGCCGTTCTTCGCCGGGTAGTAGAGGTTGTCGGCGTTGGCCTCGCGCGCCAGCCGCTCGGCGTTGCCGTAGTGCAGCGCCATCGCCCGCAGCGCGGCGAGGCGATCGCCGGCAGTCGCTTGCGGCCGTGAGCGCGCGCCGCGCGCGGGCGCGTCGGCACGGCTTTCGATCATCACCAGCCGCTTGTACGCCGAGCCGAGCAATGCCTCGCGCTCGACCGTCGGCTGGATCTCGACGAGCTTCTCGAGCCGCGCGATCGCCTCCTCGACGTCGCGGCGGCCTTCGGTCGTGTCGGGGTTCGACTCGCCGCGGCGGGCGAGCTGATTGCCGAGCTCCTCGGCGGCCTTGAACGATGCGCTGCCGTCGTCGGCGTGCACCGCAGTGCGGTACCAGTCGATCGCCTTGTCGACGTCGCGCGCGTCGGCATACGCGAGGCCGAACGCCTCGGCGACCGCGCCCATCCTTCCCCACAGCGCGGCAAACTTCTCTTCGAGGAAGCGGATCTTGTCGCGCTGCGCCTGGGCGAGGATCTTCTGCCGCGCCGGATCGACGTCGCCGCCGAAGCGCAGCTGGATCGAGATCGTCTCCAGCGCAAGCGCCAGCGCCGGCGGCGACGAGACGCCGGCGAACTCGTCGCTCGGCAGCGCGGCCTGCCGCTGCGCGTCGCCGACCTCGCGCTGCCAGGTCCAGCCAGGATCGCCGTAGCACTGGTAGGCCGACCAGGTGTTGCCGCCGTCGCCGCCGCGCCACGCCGCGGTGCGCGCCGCCGCAACGGCGTCGATGAAGCGGCTGCCCGAGAGCAGCGCGTCGTAGAACGTCGTCGCGAAGAGCTCGGCCGGCTTGTCCTCGACCGCCCAGCCGGCGGCGATGACGCAGCGCACCCCCACCTCGATCAGCGCCTCGGCGATCGTCGCCGCGAACTCGGCACGGTCGTACGGCGCGAGCACGGTCTTGGCATCGAACGCGGCGAGGTGGCAGCAGTTGAGGAAGACGAGCTCGGGAACGACGCGCATCGCCTTCACTTCGGCGGCGCCGAGGTACGTGCCTCCGGACAGCACCACGCCGCCGTCGGCGCCGGGTGCGCCGTGGCCGGCGACGTGAACGATGCGATACGGCCGCTCGAAGAGCGCGTTGATGATGTTGCGCGCGTCGTCGCTGCCGCTGGTGAGCGCGCGCACGCGCGTCGCGTCGACGCCGGCCGGACCGGAGGTCAGCCGCGTCGCGACCGCGATCGCTTCGGCGCGCGCGCCGGGCAGCGGCGGGTACATCGATTCGTCGACCATCGGCTCGCCGATGACGAGGATGCTGCCGTCGGCGTTCGCGTCCGAGACCTGCGAGCGGAACTCCTTCGTGCGGAGCTTGCGCAGCAGCTTGCTGCGGATCGCCCACGGCCGCGGGTCGCTTCCCGAGAGGGCGTCCGAGGAGGTGTCGAGCACCTCCCACGGCAGCGCCGCGGTCTCGCGCTCGAGCTCGATCACCATCTCGCTCGTGCCGCCGAGGAACGGCTCCATCTCGACCGGCACCAGCAGGTCGAACAGCGTGCTGCCGATCTGCGCATCGCGGTTGGCGCTGTTCGAAGCCTTCGCGACGAGCTCCTTGACCAGCGTCGTCTGCGTCTGCTGCGCGCGCACCTCGGTGCGGGCGCGCTTGGTGTCGAGCGTGTAGGTGATCGTCGGCACGCCGTCGTCGGGCTTGCCGAGAGTCGCGCTGATGAAGTCGTACGACGCGCCGCGGTAGCTCGAGTCGAGCGAGCGGCGCAGCGCCCCCGCGCCCGACTGCACGAAGCCGACCACCCGGAGCTGGTTCGGTGCCGCCGTCGCCTGCACCTGCAGCGAACGCCAGGCCTCGCTCGCGCGGTCGAGATAGAACTCGACGAGGATCAGCCGGCCGACCTGCGGCCAGCCGCCGTCGTGCAGCTTCTGGTTCGCCTCCCACGTCCCCTGCGCGACGAGGCGTGCCGCGCTGCCGGCGCTGATGCCGGTGCCGCCGCTGCCGATCAGCGTCGCCGCGACCTCGAACTCGGCGGGCGCACCGCCTTCCTTCTCGGCGAGCCGCTGCGCGTACGCGATCACCGCCTGGCGCACGGTGTAGACGAGGTCGACCGCACGCAGCTTTCCTTCTTCGCCCAAGCCCGCGACGATGACCGCGAGCGGACGCGCCATCGCGAGCACGTTGTTCGGATCCTTGCGGACGTTGCCGAAGATCTGGTGCGTGCCGATCGCCTCGGGATAGAGCCCGGCGCCGAGCGAGCGGCTCATCGCGCGGCTGACGAGGCGGTCGACGACGGCCTCGGTGCCGGTGAGCGCGAGCGAGCGGTAGTGGCCGACGACCAGCGGCTGGTGGACGAACTTGAGGTCGGCGTTGAGCACCGAGACGTGCAGCGCGCGGCCCGCGGTCGCGCTGCGCGCGGCATCGGCGGGAGCGCGCGTGCCGACGCCGAGAACATCGGCCGGCGTCGACGGCGGCGCCGACAGCTGCACGCCGCGCGACGGCCGGCTGCGCGCGACGCCGGTCGCCGCCGCCGGCGCCGAACGCAGCGCGGTCACGCTCGCGGGGTCGAGCGGCTCGAGCAGCGCCGTCTCGCCGCGCTCGAGCAGCTCGAGGTAGGCGGGAAACGCCTTCGCGACGGTCGGCAGGTCGCCGTGCACGGCGTCGAGCTTCCACGTTCGCACGCCGGGCAGCACGGCGCTCGTCAGCGGCACCCGCCCGTCGCCGCCGCCGACCGCGTCGGTGTATTCGAGCCCGCTCTCGGCCATCACGATGCCGCCCGGCGTGAACGGCGCACGGCCGACGACGAGCAGCGTCTTGCCGTCGCCGGCGAACGCGCCGGCCTGCGCGTCGAGGCGGCGGCGCAGCGCCACCGCGAGGTCGAGGACCGCCTGCGGCGGCGCGCTCCAGCCGTAGATCGTCTTTTGAATGCCCTCGAGGTGCCAGAGGCTGCGGTCGAGCAATCGCTGCAGGTCCTCGGCGGCGAGCTTTTGCCACGTCTCGCTGCGATCGAGGCCGAACGTCGGATCGAGCAGCGCTGCCTGCAACTGCAGGAAGCCCGGCATCCCCGCCATCACCTCGCGCGAGCCGATGTTGTCGAACAGCGATCCGAACGCGGCGAGCGCGTTGCCGAAGGTGTCGTCGCCCGACAGCGTCTGCATCGGCGACCACGAGCCGCCGTTCGGCGTGCCGAGCATGACGAAGCGCGCACCGTCGCGCGCCATCATGCGCGCCCACGTGTCGGGCTTTTCGAGCGCCATCGTGCGCGCGACGAGGCCGCCCATCGAGTGGGCGACGATGCGCACGGGCTGCTGGCTCGTGGCGCGCGCGTTGAGCGCGATGTCGACTTCGGAGCCGAGCCGGCGCGCTTCGTCCTCGACCGGCCGCCGCCAGTCGTACGCGAACGGGATCACCTCGTGGCTGTCGGCGAGCCGCTCGATGAGGTCGCTGTACAGGCTGGCGACCGGACCGTCGGGCTCGACGCTCGCCGCGGTCGCAGGATCCCACGCGAGCGAGCGCAGCCCGTTGACGATGCGAAAGCCGAGCCAGATCCGCTTGCCGTCCTTCTTCAGGTTCGAGCCGACGATCCCGGGGATGACGAACACCGCCGGCCGATCGCCTGCGGCGGCGCCGTCGGCACCGCGCGAGCGCGCGACCGCGACGGCGGCGCGCGTTCCACTCGCGTCCTCGCCGGCCCACGACAGCGGCCCGATCGCGGCGAAGTCGGCGGGCCGGTCGTCGAGCAGCGCGCTCGCGATCGCCTGCACCGTGCGCTCGTTGCTGAAGTAGTTGAAGTGCGAGACCTTGCCGCCCTTGTCGAGCAGGAAGCGGGCGCCGCTGCCGGCCGCGGTCTTCGCGCGCGGTGCACCGCCGTACATCGAGCGCGTCTGCACGACCAGGTCGTTGTCGGTCCAGTAGAACGCGTCGGAGAGCAGCGTCTTGACCCACGAGCCGATCGAGTCGCCTTCCATGTCGCCGGCGACGACGCGCAGCTCGCCGGGGATCGTCTCGGCGGCGTGGTTCAGCCATGTGATGACCGGGCTCTCGGGAGTCATCGCTTCGAGCCCCGGCAGCTCGGCAGGCTCGGCGCGGCGGCGCGCGACCTCGTGCAGGAAATCGACCACCTCGGCGGCGACCGGAATGCTCGCCAGCCCGAGGCACCAGGTGAGGATCGAGAGATACGCGTCGAGCCGCTTCGAGGCGAGCAGCGTGCCGCGCGCCGGGCAGCCGACGCGGACGACGCGCTCGCAGCGGATGCCTTTCTTCTGCGCTTCCTTGACGAGCGCGCGCAGGTCGCTGCGATGCTGTTCGTAGTCGTCGCCGGCGAAGAGCGCGAGCGCCTCGTCGCCGATCGCGTTGCCCCCCGCGCACGCGCGCGCGAACGCCTCGGCGACGAGGCCGCCACGCGAATGCGTCACGAGGTGAATGCGCGCACCCGCAGGCAAGGCGCGGACCAGCGTCAGCGCGTTGCCGATCGGGCTGGTGCCGAGGGTCGGATGGTCGAGCGCGTAGACGCGGTCGTCGTAGCTCGAGAACAGCTGGCGAACCGTGGCACCGTGCAGCGTCCAGAGCTTGCCGAACGTGCCGACGGTCTCGGTGAACGTGCCGTGCACGAAGACGAGGAGCGGGCCGCCGTCGGCGGCGGCGGGCACGGCGTCGAGCTTCGCGCCGCTGCCCTTCAGCGGCGCGAGCGCGTCGGCCGAGAGGCGGTAGACGCCGGCATCGACCTGGGCATCGACCTTCTTCGTGATCGCCGCCGCCGCGAGCTTGGCGGCCGGATCGAGCGCATCGCCGGTCAGCACCTGGAAGCCCGTCAGCAACGCCTGCCCGAGCCAGCCGCGCGTCGTCCCGCGCGTCGCTTCCGCTTCGAGCCCGGGCCAGCCGAGCTGGGCGGGGACGAGGATCTCGCTCGGCCCCGACTTGCTGCGCGTGCCGGCGAGCGCGCTGCGCGTCACCGACGCGCTCTGCGCGAGCATCAGGTCGCGCGCCGCGGCGGGATGAAGGACGAGCGTCGGCCCGTTGGCGATCTCGAGGACGACGACGTCGCGGCCGGGACGCGCGCTGACGCGCACCGGCTCGCCGCCGCCGCGCTCGGTGCCGACGCGCACCGCTGCCTTGACGGTGCCGCGCGTGGTGGCGGCGGGCGCCGCGCCCTGCGCCTGCCCGGGAACGATGAAGGTGATGTCGTTCGTGCTGCTGCCGCTCGCCATGGACGCTCCTGGGCCGCGGCTGCGCGCCGACGACATCGCCAGCGCGCCGGACCGCGTGCTCCGTCAGACGGTGAAGGGTTCCTGCGCGAGGAACGGCCCGGCGGTGCCGAGGGTGAACAGGTTGGGCGTCTGCGTCGCCGGCATGCGCGCGCGGATGCGGGCGTGGAAGTTGGCGTAGTTGCCCTGGAACGAGCCCTGGTTCCACACTTTCAACAGCTGCTCGGTGAACGCGCCGTTGTGCTCGCCGTCCATCGACGTCTGGTTGTCCTGGCATCCCGAGATCAGGATCACCACCGGATCGAACTTCTTGACGATCGCTGACAGCCGCCCGCTCTGTGCGACCTGCGCGATCGCGGCGTCGGGATCGACCGGACGCTTGCCAGCCGCCTTGGCGACGTCGAGCTGCAGCTCGTCGTAGAACTTCTGGTGCTCGCGGTAGACGCGCATCGCGACCGCGTCGGGCATCAGCTTCGGCCGTTGCGTCGGGATCGTCGTCGGCGGCATCAGCGCTTCGCGCGTCACCGTGCCGCTGTGGCAGCTGTCGGAGACGACGAGGACGCGGACGCCGCTGCCGAACCGGCTGAGCTCGAAGTAGAGCTCGTCGTCGATCAGCTGGCCGTCGTAGAGGCACCACGTCTCGTCTTTCTTGTCGTCCTCGTCGCCGCTGACGTCGGGGACCTGGCCGCCGTGGCCCGAATAGGAGAGGAAGAAGAGGTCTCCGCTCTTCAGCTCCTTGGCGGCGCTGCGCATCGCCCCGAGGACGGCGGCGCGCGTCGCCTTCTTCGTCATCAGCACGGTCGGCTGCATGCCTGCCTTCTGGGCCAGCGCCGCCATGTCGCGGGCATCGAACTCGCACGCCGCGAGCGGGCCGTCCCAGCCGGCGTACGCGGCGGCACTGACGCCGTTCAAGCCGATGTTCAGCGACAGGGCTTTCGCTTTTCCGGTCGACGCGCCCCTGGTCTTCGTCTTTCCGCTCGCCTTTTTCTTCGCCGCGCTCTTGGCCATGGTTCTCTCTCCGTGGAAGTGATTCGTCGTCTGCGTGCGACGGGCCGATCATCGTTGGCGCGAGCGGCCGAGGCAAGCGCACGCCGGGCGGCGATTGCAGCATCGCGTCCGCCACGCGACATCCCTTCGAATGGTGAAGTCAGAGCGCGCGGGTGTCGATGCGGATCACGGTGCCGCCGGCAGCGCGCACCGCCTCGACGAGATGGCGCGTCCCGCCCGGGCCGTCGCCGCCGCCGCCGTCCCACAGGCAGATGCAGCAGAGTCGCTCGGCGCTCGCCGCGCGCGCGCTTTCGAGCAGCCAGAGGTTGCCGCGAACGAACGGGTCTTCGCCGGCAGCGAGCGCACCGAGCTCGCGCGGCGCTTCGCGCGGCGCGGCGCCGAGGCGAGCGACGACGGCGCGATAGCGCGCGCGCCACGCCGCGCCGTCGGTCACGGGCAGGAGCGAGCGAGCGATGAAGTCGTCCTCGGCGAGCGGCAGCAGCAGCTGCAGCGGCACGCCGCGCGCGAGGCACGCCTCGGCGAAGAGCAGGTCGCCGCCCGCGGCGCCTTGCGTGAACGCGACGTCGCCCGCACCGGCGTCGAGCGCGGCGAGCGCGGCGTCGATCTCGCGCGCCGCGGCCGCGACGAGGCGCGGCGGAAAGCGCGGCACCGCCCGATCGGGAGCGTCGACCATGTGGCCGGTGAAGACGATCGCCTGGCGCGGCCGCACCGCCGCATCGCGCGCCGGCGCCGTCATCGCCGCTCGACGACGACGGGAACGAGCGCGAGCGCCGAGCGCGCGCGCTGCGCTGCTTCGTCGGCTTCGTCGCGACTGCGGTAGGGGCCGGCCTGGACGCGGTACGGCGCGCTCTCGCCGACGATCACGAGCAGCGGCTCGAGCCAGCGCGCCGCGGCGTCGCTGCCGACCTGGCTGCGAAACGTCTCGGCACCGTCGCGCGCGCGAAACGCGCCGAGCTGGATCCAGAAGCGGCCGGCGTCGACGGCAGCAGGCGTGGTGGTGACGAGCGCGACGTCCTGCGTCGGCACCGTCGTCGCGAACGATGGCGGCGTCGCGGTTGCAGCGGGGGTCGCTGCGGCGGCGATCGGCGTCGACACCGGCGAAGGCAAGGGTGCAGCGGCGAGCTGCACCGGCGCCGGGTCGACGTCGTTGCGCGGCGCCCCGGTGCCCCGCCATGCACCGGTGCGGATGTCATCGAACGTGATCCGCTCGAGCTCGACCGGAGCGACGCCGCGCAGGAGGTCGAGCTTCAGCGCCGCGGTGTAGCTGAGATCGACGATGCGACCGGAAACGAACGGGCCGCGATCGTTGATGCGCACGATCACCTCGCGGCCGTTGGCCGGGTTGCGGATCCGCGCGTAGCTCGGGATCGGCAGCGTCGGGTGCGCCGCGGTCATCGCGTACATGTCGTACGGCTCGCCGCTCGACGTCATCTTGCCGTGGAACTTGCGGCCGTACCACGACGCGAGGCCGCGTTCGCGAAACGGCACGTCGCGCGTCTCGGGAACGTAGGTCCTGCCCTGCATCTGATACGGCTTGTTGGCACCGCCGACGCGGATCGATTCGACGCGCGGCTCGGCGTCGGCGCGGCTCGCGAGATCGGACGGCGGATTCGCGCCCGGGCCATCGCGCTCGCTGCCGCCGTCGGCGGCTGCGCGCTGCGGCGCCCGCGGGCCCGACGCGCAGCCGCAGAGAACGGCGACGACCGTCGCCGCGAGCACGGCGCGCATCGATCGCGGCAGCCTGCCACAGCGCATGGCCGCGACCTTACCCGAAGCGGCACACGATTTGCTGACGCCTGTCCGCCTTCGGCCTCTGCGTCACCACCCAGCCCGCGCCGTGTTCCGGCGTTGCCTCAACGCCCGTTCACGCCATGCGAGCACCCTGCCCGCGCACGCTGTGCCGCCCTTCAGCGGCAATCGACGCTGCGAAACTCGACGCGCCGGTCGAGCGCGTCACGCAGGTCGTCGGTACCGAGCCCGACGATGATTTCGCGCGAGCCGACGCCCTCGGAGCTCACCCGCGTCGCGAGCTTGCGGTTCTGGCGCTCGAGGTTCTGCTTGATCACCATCGCGCGCTTCTGCGAGAGCACGTCGTTGGCCTGCGGATCGCCGGTGCGGCTGGTGTGGCCGATGACCTTCAGGCAGGCGTCGTTCGCGGCGGTGCGGCTCGCGACCTCCTGCAGCCAGAGCGCGTACTGCGCCTGCAGATCGGCCGTCTGCAGCAGCGTCGTCGTTCCCGGGTTGAAGAAGAGCTTGATCGGCAGCCGCTTGTTGGCGAGGCCGACGTCGATGATCTTGCCGAACGCTTCACCCGCTTCCTTCTTGCGCCCGGTCTTCCAGCTCGTCGTGTAGAGGCCGTTGAGAACGCGCAGGTCGTCGGGCGCCGCCAGCGTGCGCGCCTCGCGGTAGAGGCGATACGCGTCGGCCATCTTGTTGTCGGTGAAGGCGAGCGTCGCCTCGTTGATGACCGCCGCCGCCGGCAACCGCTGCAGGTAGAGCGGCGCGATCGGATCGCCCGGGTTGCTGCCCTGGCAGCTCTTGATGTAGGCCTCGGCGGTCGCGTCGAGCGCCCACGTCGGCGCCTCGCGGAAGAGCGCGATCGGCTCGGCGTCGACGCTCGCGAGCGTCGCACGGTCGACGCGCTTGGCCACGAGCTTGTTCGTTCTGAGGTCGATCAGCACGAGGCAGATGCGAAAGGCATCCGCGTTCTCGTCCTTCGCCGCCTTGCTGTTGATCGGTGTCAGCGTGCCGATCAGGAGCAGCGGCTTGGCCGCCAGCGCCGATCGCGTCAACGCCTGCACGTTCCACGTCGGCACGCGGCGCGTGATGAGGCCGGCGAGCTGGCCGCCCATCTGCACGGTGCTGTTGGTCTGCTGGCCGGTGTTGGCGTCGATCAGCGGATCGATGACGAGCTCGCGCGGGCCGGTGCCGAGGGCCGCGGTCGCGTCCTGCAGCAGTCGATCGCCGGCGCGCGCGACGGCGTCCGCGAACGGCGCGGCGACGAGCGGTGGCGTCGGCGCCGGCCGGGCCGCTGGCGCTGGCGCGGGAGCCGCGGGCTGCTGGGGCGATGGCGGCGGCTGCTCGGGCGGCGGCGTCGCGCAGCCGGCGACGAGGACGACGAGAAGCGAGAGACGCGCCAGAGGCGACGAGGCGAGATGCTGCATGACGGTCACGCGCACGCGTCGAAGTCGAGGGGGAACGGACACTGTAGCGTCGCCAACCGCGTGGCGACAACGGTGAAGGTCCCCTGAACGGACGATGGACTGGCTCGACCTCGTGCAGTGGCCGGCGATGGCGGTGACCGTCGGGGCGGCGTGGCTCGTCGCCTCGACGCACAAGCGGCGGCGCGAGATCGGCTTCCTGGCGTTTCTCGCCAGCAATGCGCTCTGGATCGCCTGGGGCTGGCACACGAGCGCGTGGGCGCTCGTCGTCCTCCAGGTCTGCCTGGCAGCGCTCAACATGCGCGGCATCGTCAAGGCCGAGCCGCAGCAACGCGACTAGGGCGCTGCCTGCGGCAACGAGGGACGCTTTCCTACGCGGTGCGGCAGCCGGTGCCGACAGCGGCCTCGCACCGGCTCAGCCACAGTCCCGCAACGGGCAAGCGCCGTCGTTTCGACGACCGGCCCGAGTCAACTGAAGTGAAAGGTGCAGGCATGAACAAGGACCAGGTGAAGGGCCGGATGGAAGAGGCCAAGGGCAGCGTCAAGGAAAAGACCGGCAAGGTGATCGGCAACCCGAACATGCGCGATGAAGGCACTGCCGACAAGGTCGCCGGCAAGGCACAGGCGAAGGTCGGCGACGCCAAGGAAAAGGTCAAGGACGCCGTCGACAAGATCTGACGGCGCAGGGGTCGGGCCGACGCCGAAAAAACGACGTCGGCCGGTCATCGGCGGCAGCGTGGGGTGACCTGCGCTGCCGCCTTCTCGTTTGCGCGCTCGTCAGCGCGCAGTCAGGCCCAGAGCGCGCGCACGCGCGCACCGACGTCGACCGGCGCCGACAACGCCGACGAAGCTTCCGTCCGAGCGCCGTCGGCACTCGGCGCGATGTGATCGAAGAGGCCCTGCAGCGACGGCGGCAGGAAGCGGCTGATCGCGCCGTAGACGTGGCGATCGCCGAACGCGGTCTGCTGCGAGACGTAGAAGCGCTGCGGCACGAGCAGATGCAGGTGATGGCGCGCCCGCGTCATCGCGACGTAGAGGAGCCGCCGCTCCTCCTCGATCTCGGCGGCGCTGCCGGTCGCCATGTCCGACGGCACGCAGCCATCGACGACGCGCAGCAGCGAGACCGCGCTCCACTCCTGGCCCTTCGCCGAGTGGATCGTCGACAGGATCAGGTAGTCCTCGTCGAGCCCCGGTGGGCCGGCGTCGTCGCTCGCCGCCGCCGGCGGGTCCAGCGCGAGCTCGGTCAGGAAGCGCTCGCGCGACGGATAGCCGCCGGCGAGACGGACGAGGTGGGCGAGATCCGCGGCGCGCGGCGCAGGGTCGTCGTGCAACCGCTCGAGGAGCGGCAGGTACCAGCGCTCGACCGCCGCGAGCTCGCCCGGCCACGGCGAGCCGGCGCCGCGCAACGCCGCGTAGAGCGCGACGAACTCGTGCCATGCCGACGCGAGCGCCGCGGGCACGACGACCTCGCGCAGTCGCTCGACGACGTCGCCGCCGGCGGCGAGCGCTGCGAGCACGCGCTCGGCGGTCACCGGGCCGACGCCGGGCACGAGCTGCAGCGCACGCAGCCCGGCGCGCTCGCCGTGCGGATTGGCGGCGAAGCGCAGCACCGCAAGCACGTCCTTGACGTGCGCCGCGTCGAGAAAGCGCAGCCCCCCGTACTTGACGAACGGGATGTCGCGGCGCGCGAGCTCGAGCTCGAGCGCGTTGCTGTGCTGGCTGCTGCGAAAGAGCACCGCCTGGCTCTTCAGCGCGAGGCCCGACTCGCGCAGCGCGAGGACGCGTTCCGCGACCCATGCTGCCTCGCCCGCTTCGTCGTCGACCCAGACGAGCGCCGGCCGCTCGCCGGCGCGATCGCTCCAGAGCTGCTTGACGTGGCGCTCGGCGGCGAGCGCGATCACCGCGTTCGACGCCGCGAGGAGCGGCGCCGTCGAGCGGTAGTTCTGCTCGAGCGTCAGCACCGTCGCCGGCGGCTCGAACTGGCCGGCGAAGTCGAGGATGTTCCTCACCTCGGCAGCGCGAAACGAATAGATCGACTGGGCGTCGTCGCCGACGACGGTGAGGCCGCGGCCGTCGGGACGAAGCGCGTGGACGATCTCGGCCTGGATGCGGTTGGTGTCCTGGTATTCGTCGACGAGGACGTGGTCGAAGCGCGCACGGATCGCCGCACCGACCGAGGATGTGGCCATCGCCTCGGCCCACCAGACGAGGAGATCGTCGAAATCGAGCACGTGCTGCGCCTGCTTTTCGTCGACGTAGGCCGCGAAGAGCCGCCCGAGCGACTCGGCGTGCTCGCTGCACCACGGGAACGCGTCGGCGAGGACGGCGGCGAGCGGCCGGCGCGAGTTGACGGTGCGCGAGTAGATCGCGAGGCACGTCGCCTTCTGCGGAAAACGACGCGCACCGCTCGCGAGCGCGAGGCGCTGGCGGAGAAGATGGAGCAGGTCCTCCGAGTCGGCGCGGTCGTCGACGGTGAACGCGGGGTCGAGGCCGACGTCGGCGGCGACGCTGCGCAGCAGCCGCGCGCCGACGCTGTGGAAGGTGCCGCACCACGGCAGCCGCGGCGCGCGCTGCAACGCGGCGAGACCGAGCGAGTCGTGCAACGCACGGCCGACGCGACGCTCCATCTCGAGCGCGGCGCGCCGCGAGAACGTGAGCAGCAACAACCGGTTCGGGTCGGCACCGGCGAGGACGAGGCGGGCGACCCGCGCGGCGAGCGTCATCGTCTTGCCCGAGCCCGCCCCGGCGACGACGAGCAACGGGGGCGTCTGCTGCGCCGGCGTACTGTCGTCGATGCCGAATCCGGCGGCGCGCCGCTGCGCGTCGTTCAGGCCGTCGAGGAGGGAGGCGGAGCCCGCGGGCAGCGGCGGGAGAGGCATCGGGCGAAAGCGCTCGCGGTGGCGGTGGCCGGACTGTAAATCCATCCAGCCTTGCCGAGCCGAATCGGCCACGCCGCTGCCGCCATCGGCGCTTCAGGTCGCCGTCCGCGTGCCGATAGCGCCGCATGGGCTCGACTTCGAGGGCGGCGCCGCGGCGCCCCGCGCGCTGACGCACATGGCTGGCGAATCCGGATTCGCCGCGCTCGCCGACGGCGAGCTGCGTGCGGTCGAGGTCTCGGCGCCGCCTGTCGCGCGCTGGCGCGTCGCCGCGACGCCGACCGTCGAAGACGACTCCGAGGCGCGCTTCTCGCGCCAGTTCGCCGCCGAGTGGCTCGCGCTCCTCTTCGGCCTCGCCGTCGTCGGCGTCCTCATCGCCTGGTCGCTGCTGAAGGCGCACGAAGCGCGCGACGCGACCGAGCGCGACCGCCTGCGCGTGCAGGCGCGCGTCGTCGAGGCCAACGTCGGCCAGCAGATCGAGGGCATGAGCCACGCGCTCGCGACCGTTCGCGACGACTACCGCGCGACTCCGGTCGGCATCGTTCCGACCGTGCTCTCACAGCGCATGAAGGCGCTGAGCGATGCGATCCCCGGCGTTCGCTCGATGGCGCTGCTCGACGCCGAGGGCACCGTCGTCGCGAGCAGCGTCGACGCGCTGCTCGGCCGCGACTTCGCCGACCGCAAGTACTTCCGCGCCGCGCGCGACGGCAACCCGGAGACCCTGCACGTCGCGGCACCGCTGAAGACGCCGCTCGACAACTACACGGTGATCTTCGTCCGCCCGATCCATTCGCAAAGCGGCGTCTTCATCGGCGCCGTCGCCGCCGCGCTCGAGCCCGAATACTTCCGCGTCCTGCTGCGCTCGATCCTGTACGCGCCCGACATGTGGGTCGCGCTCGGCCACGGCGACGGCAAGGTGTTCGTGACGATGCCGGAGGACACGCGCCGCATCGAAGGCGAGTCGCAGCCGCTGATCGCCGCGTTCGGCCGCGATCGCGACGCCAGCGACGGCCGCATCGTCCTCGGCCCGCTCGGCGGCGCGGGCGAAGCGCGGATCACCGCGCTCGGCCGCATCGCGCCGCCGCCGCTGCACATGGACCAGCCGCTCGTCATCGCCGTGAGCCGCTCGACGGCGGAGGTCAACGCGCCATGGCGGCAGCAGGCGTTCGCCTATCTGACGTTCTTCGCGGTGCTCGGCACCGGCGCCGCGTTCGGCCTCTACCGCGGCCAGTGGCGGCGCAAGTCCTACGCGTTGCTCGAGGCGAGCGCCGAGCGCGAGCGGAGGAAGAATGCCGAGCAGCTCGGGCTCGCGCTCGAAGGCGCCGAGCTGGGCCTGTGGGACTGGGACGTTCGCCACGACCGCTTCACGTCGAACGAGGTCATGCGCGGTCAGCTCGGCTACGCGCCCGGCGAGATCGGCGACAGCGGCGACGCGTGGCGCCGGATCGTCCACCGCGACGACGCGGAAAAGCTCATCTCGGCGATCGAGGCGCACTTCCGGCGCGAGACGCCGAGCTACGAATGCGAGTTCCGCGTTCGCCACAAGGACGGCCACTGGGTCTGGCTGCTGAGCCGCGGCAAGGTCGTCGAGCGCGACAGCGACGACACGCCGGTGCGGATGGCGGGAACGCACATGGATCTGACGCGGCGCATCCGCACCGAGGCCGAGGTCCAGCGCACCGCCGAGATGCTTCGTCGCACCGGCGAGCTCGCCAACATCGGCGGCTGGGAGCTCGACCTGACGACGATGCAGGTCGAGTGGAGCGAGCAGGTCTTTCGCATCCACGAGCTGCCGCCCGGCCCTTCGCCACGGCTCGAGGAGACGATGCAGTACTACGACCCGACCGGCCGCCAGGCGTTGCAGGGGGCGATCGAGGCGGCCGCGCGCGATGGCGAGCCGTGGGACCTCGAACTGCCGTTCGTGACCGCGAAAGGCAACGCACGGTGGTTGCGCGCGCAAGGCGTCGCCGTCTGCGACGAGGGCCGGCCGGTGCGCCTGCTCGGTGCGTTCCAGGACATCACCGAGAAGAAGACCAATGCGATCGAGCTGCACCGACTGAACGAGGAGCTGACCCGGCTGTCGACGACCGACTCGCTCACCGAGATCGGCAACCGGCGCCTGTTCGACCAGACGCTGCGCGCCGAGTGGGCGCGCGCGGCGCGGCGCGGCGGCTCGATCGGCCTCTTGATGATCGACGTCGACCACTTCAAGGAATACAACGACCACTACGGCCACCCCGCGGGCGATGCGGTGCTGCGCCAGATCGCGGCGATGGTCGGCGAGTCGGTGCGCCGCGGCGGCGAGCTCGTCGCGCGCTACGGCGGCGAGGAGTTCGCGCTGCTGCTGCCCGGCGCCGACCTCGCCGCGGCGGTCGCCGTCGCCGAGCGCTGCCGACAGCAGGTGATCGACGCCAAGATCGAGCATCGCGCATCGACCACGTCAGCGTGGCTCGGCGTCAGCATCGGCGTCGCGAGCCAGGTCGCGAGCCCGGCGGTCGACTGCTCGGCGCTGGTCGAGATCGCCGACGCGGCGCTCTACCGCGCCAAGCGCTGCGGCCGCGGCCGCATCGAGTTCTAAGGCTCCGCGAGCTGCCGTTCGTCGCTTTCGGCTGCCGCTCGTCGGGGTACGAAGGCGTCCTACAGGAGTCACCGAGGCGCACCGATTCCTACGCGCGCGCCTTGCCTGTCCAATGGCGCAACCGCCCAAGGACGTGCCATGTCAATGCTCGAAGGCCTCGCTTCCACGCTCGTCGACATGGGCTTCGTCCAGCTCGCGCTCCTCTTCGCCGCGGTCGGCGCCTATGCCGTCGCGATCAACGGATCGTTCGGCAGCGGACTGCGCAGCGGCGCGGCGAGCGCCGCGTTCGTCTCCGGGATCGGCTTCTCGACACTCGCGCCGTCGTTCATGGGCGGCGCCGTCTTCCTCGCCCTCGCGGTGCTCTCGATCGCGCTCTTCGCCGGCTCGACGTGGCTCGTCGCCGCGATGCTCGGCCTCGGCGGCGAACGCGGACCGATCGTCGTCGCGGCCGAGGAAGCCCGCGCCCCGGTGCGTGCGCCGGCGCTGCAGGCCGTGCGCGGCTTCGCTGCCGGGCTGATCCGCTCGCTCTGACGACGACGACGTGCGCCGGCGCGGCTCAGCGCGCCAGCAGCACGAGCGCGAGCGCGACCCCTGCGGGCAACGCCTGCACGTAGAGGATCTTCTTCGCTGCCGTCGCAGCGCCATAGACGCCGGCGACGATCACGCAAGCGAGGAAGAACACCTTCACGCCCGTTCCCGCGCTGCCGAGCGTCAGCCCCCACACGAGCCCGGCGGCGAGGAAGCCGTTGTAGAGACCCTGGTTGGCGGCGAGCACCTTCGACGCCGCGGCGTGCTCGGCGGTGTGGCCGAATGTCCTGAGGCCGGTCGGCTTGTCCCAGAGGAACATCTCGAGGACGAGGAAGTACGCGTGCAGCAGCGCGACGAGCGCGACCGCGATGTCGGCGACGAGCTGCATGGCTCAGCGCGCCGCCGCTTCGGGACGCGCCTTGCGCGGCTTGGCGGCGCGTCCGCCGGCGGCGACGACCCGCAACGTCGGACGCCGCGGCGTGCGCGGCTTCGCCGGTTTCGCGGCCTTCGCGCGTTTCGACGCGACGCGGGCGGCCGCGGGCGCCGCGATCGCCCCAGCCGGCTGCGCTGCAGCGGCGAGCTGGCGCAGCGTCGCCATCGCGCGGCGTAGGTCGTCGCCGAGCTCGCCGACGTCGGGCACCGCGCGCCGGCACGCGATCAGGCCGAAGCAGAGCTGATCGACGTGGCTCTGCACCGTGATGTTGAGCGCGACGCCGTGGACGACGATCGAGAGCGGGTAGTACTCGAGCATGCGCGCGCCGCACATGTAGACCTCGACGCGCGAGCCGGGGACGTTCGAGATCGTCACGTTGGCGAAGCGCAGCCAGTCGGCGATGCGCGAGCGGCCGTAGAGCGACGCGAGGCCGCTCAGCAGCCACGGCGAGCCGAGCGAAGGAAAGTCGGTCGGAATGACGCCGCGAAACGTCCCCATCTGCTTTTTCATCGCCGCGGTGCCGCGCTGGATCGTTCGCATCCGCTCGGCGGGATCGGCGAGCTCGGTGCCGAGATCGATCAACGTGCCCGCGACCTGGTTGTTCGCCGTCGTGTCGCCTTCCTGGCGCAGCGAGATCGGAACGCCGGCGACGAGCGACTGCGCCGGCAGCTCGCGCGATTCCTTCAGATACGAGCGCAGCGCGGTGCTGCACAGCCACAGGACGACGTCGTTGATCGACGCGCCGAGCGACTTGCCGATCGACTTGACCTCGCCGAGCGGCAGCGACACCGCGGCGAACGAGCGCTGGTTGGTGATGGTGTGGTTGAACGGCGTCGCCGGCGCCAGCTTGAACGGCGACGGCGGCGCCTCGGCCTTGCGCCTGGCGCGGGCGTCGCCGCTCTCGCCGCTGCGCTCGGCGAGCGCCTCGCGTGCGGCGTTGAGCGCAGCCTCGGCGACCTTGGGCAGGAGGCGCACGCTCTGCACGACCTGCTGCGCCTGGTTCTGCAGCGCCGCCGTGAGCAGCTCGGCGACGCCGAGCTGGTAGGTGTTGGCGCGCGCCTCGCGCGGCTTCTTGACCGGGCGCGGCTCGGGCGTCAGGTCGAACAGGCTCGTCGCCATCGCGACGCCCGCCTGGCCGTCGACCGCGGCGTGGTGCACCTTGCCGTAGAAGCCGATGCGGCCGTCGGCGAGGCCTTCGATGACGTAGAACTCCCAGAGCGGCCGCGAGCGGTCGAGCACCATCGAATGCAGCCGCGCCGCGAGCGTCTCGAGCTGCGCGAGCGACCCGGGCTTGGGCAGCACGAGGTGGCGGACGTGGTAGTCGAGGTCGATGTCGTCGTCGTGGATCCAGACCGGATTGGCGAGGTCGAACGGCATCAGCGCGAGCTTGCGCGTGAAGACCGGAGCGAGGTGCATGCGCGCCGCGACGTGCGCCTTCACCGTCTCGTAGAAGCCTTCGCCGCGGTAGCCGGCCGGCGGCTCGAACAGGTTGAGGCTGCCGACATGCATCGGCATCTCGGCGCTTTCCATGTGCAGGAAGGCGCCGTCGACGATGCTCAGGTGTTTCATCTGGGTCATGGCGCGGCTCTCGAAGCGGGGCCGTTGTTGTAACCCTTCGGCCGACGCACCGACAGCGGGGCTTGCACGGTGGCGCACAATGAAGCGATGGACCGTCACCCCGGCGCCGCGCTGGCCGCGGAACGTCGCGCCTTCTACGAGACGATCGACGCGCTCGGCATGACGCCGCTCTGGGAGGTGCTCGGCGCGCTCGTCCCGCCGGCGCCGAAGAGCCCGATCGCGCCGGTGCACTTCCGCTACGACGCGATCCGCCCGCACGTGATGACCGCCGGACGGCTGATCACTGCCGAGGAGGCCGAGCGCCGCGTCCTCGTCCTCGAGAACCCGGCCCTGCGCGGCCGCTCGTCGATCACCCAGTCGCTCTACGCCGGGCTGCAGCTGATCCTGCCGGGCGAGGTCGCGCCGGCGCACCGCCACACGCAGTCGGCGCTTCGCCTCGTCCTCGACGGCGAAGGCGCGTACACCGCGGTCGACGGCGAGCGCACGACGATGCGCTTCGGCGACTTCATCATCACGCCGTCCTGGACGTACCACGACCACGGCAACGACGGCAGCGATCCCGTCGTCTGGCTCGACGGCCTCGACATCCCGCTGGTGCGCTTTCTCGACGCCGGCTTCGCCGAGAAGAGCGCGGTCGCGTCGCGCAGCGCGACGCGGCCCGAAGGCGACGCGCTCTTTCGCTACGGCTACAACCTGCTGCCGCTCGACCACGCGCCGCAACCCTGGGAGCCGTCGCGCGTCTTCGTCTATCCGTTCGCGCGCAGCCGCGAGGCGCTCGCCGGCATCGCGCGCGGCGACGCCGATCCGCACGTCGGCTTCAAGCTGCGCTACGTCAACCCGGCGACCGGTCGCTCGCCGATGCCGACCATCGGCACCTTCGCGCAACGGCTGCCGAAGGGCTTTGCGACCAGGCCGATGCGCAGCAGCGACAGCTCCGTCTGCGTCTGCCTCGAAGGCGGTGGTCGCGCGACGGTCGCCGCCAGCGGCGACGCGAGGGAAGCGACGTTCGACTTCGCACCGCGCGACGTCTTCGTCGTGCCGTCGTGGCGCGCCTTCACGCTCGCCGCCGACGACGACACGTTCCTGTTCAGTTTTTCCGACCGGCCGGTGCAGGAAGTCCTCGGCCTGTGGCGAGAGGAGCGGATGGCGTGACGGCGCGCGCCGCGGCGCCGGTCATCGTCGCGGGCGGCGGCATCGGCGGTCTCGCCGCTGCGCTCGCACTCTCGCAGCGCGGCTTTAGCGTCAAGGTTCTCGAGCAGTCGACCGAGCTCGGCGAGATCGGCGCCGGCGTCCAGCTCGGGCCGAACGCATTCGCCGCGTTCGACGCGCTCGGCGTCGGCGAGCAGGCGCGCAGCCGCGCCGTCTACATCGATCGCCTGGTGATGATGGACGCGGTCGACGAATCGGTCGTCGCCGAGGTGCCGACCGGGGAAGCGTTTCGCGCCCGCTTCGGCAATCCGTACGCGGTGATCCACCGCGCCGACGTGCACCGCTCGCTGCTCGAAGGCGTGCGCGCGCAGGACAGCGTCGAGGTGCTGACGTCCACCCGCGTCACCGGCTTCGAGCCGACCGCGGACGGCGTCGTCGTCTTCGACGCGGGCGGCGGACGCCACGTTGGCATCGCCCTCGTCGGCTGCGACGGCGTCAAGTCGGCGGTGCGCGCGCAGACCGTCGGCGATGACGTCCGCGTTTCCGGGCACGTCGTCTATCGCGCGGTCGTCGACGTCGCCGACTTTCCGGCCGACCTGCGCTGGAACGCGGCGTCGGTCTGGGCCGGACCGAACTGCCACCTCGTCCACTATCCGCTGCGCGGCGGCGAGCAGTACAACGTCGTCGTCACGTTCCACAGCCGCAAGCCTGAGACGTGGAGCGTCAGCGAAGGCAGCCAGGACGAGGTGCTGTCGTACTTCGAGGGCATCGCGCCGAGGCCGCGCCGACTGCTGCATCTGCCGAAGAGCTGGAAGCGCTGGGCGACCGCCGACCGGGCGCCGATCGCCGAGTGGACGCACGGCCGCGCAACGCTGCTCGGCGACGCCGCGCATCCGCTGCTGCAGTACCTCGCGCAGGGCGCCTGCATGGCGATCGAGGATGCGGTGACCCTCGGCCGCGCGCTCGCTGCGAGCGACGACGATCTCGACGCCGGCTTCGCGCTCTACCAGCGATCGCGCGTCGCGCGCACCGCGCGCGTCGTCCTCATGACGCGCGAGATGGGGCGCGTCTACCACGCCCATGACGTCGAGCGGCTGGTGCGCAACGACCTCTGGCGCGGCCGCACGCCCGAGCGCTATTACGACGCGCTCGAGTGGCTCTACGGCTGGACGGCGGCGAGCTGTCTCGCGCCGTAGCCGGCCCGGGTAAACACCGGCAAGCGCCCTCAAAGTGCATCGATACAGTAGAACGGTTCACTAAACCGATACACAGGGGAGACATGTCGATGGTCCCAGCCGCTCTTGCCACCCGTCGCCACCTCCTGCGCCTGGCTGGCGCTGCCGCCGCGGTCGGCGCGGTGCCGCCGCTGGCGCGCTCGCAATCGCGCGTCACCTTGCGCTTCTCCTCCTCGATGGTCGCCGACCAGAACGCCGCCCACTTCGTCTGGTACGAGCGGCTGCAGTCGAACCTGAAGGCAGCGATGGGCGACGCGATCCACATCGACTACTTTCCGAACAACCAGCTCGGCAAGGAGAGCGACGTCGTCCAGCAGGTCAAGGTCGGCTCGGTCGACATGATGGTCTCGGGCTCGTCGATCTTCGCCACGGTCTGTCCCGAGCTCGGCATGCTCGACCTCGGCTACCTGTTCGACAACTACGGCCACGTCGCCAAGGCGCTCGACGGACCCTCGGGCGCGACGTTGAACGAGATGCTGCAGAAGAGCTCCGGCTGCACGATCCTCACCTGGGCGTCGCACTTCGGGCCGCGCAGCGTCTACACGAAGATGCCGGTCAAGTCGCTCGCCGACGTCAAGGGCGTGAAGCTGCGGGTGCTGCCGACGCCGGCCTTCATCGAGACCTTCAAGGCGATGGGCGCGATCCCGACGCCGATTCCGTTCGGCGAGCTGTACATGGCGGCGCAGACCGGCGTGGTCGACGGCTTCGAGCACGACGCAGCCACCGTGCTGGCCAGCAAGCTCGACGAAGTGGTCAAGTCGTGCTGGCTGACCGAGCACCTGTTCAGCCCGATGGTGGTGGTGATCGGCAAGCGCGGCATGGACAAGCTCCCGGTCGAGTTGAAGCCGGCGTTCCAGAAGGCGGTGGCCGACGCCACCGCTCAGCAGCGCGCGATCGCCAGCGACAAGGGCAGCGCGGCGATCGAAGAGCTGAAGAAAAAAGGCATCGCGTTCCACCCGATGTCGGCGGCCGACCGCGCCAGCGTGCGCCAGGCGATGAGCAGCGGCCTGTGGGCGTCGTTCGCGAAGCAGTACCCGCCGACCGCACCGCTGTTCGCGGCGATCCAGGCACCACGGGGCTG
>Ga0207689_10000597_pt1 | contig 34516 bp, 30 predicted proteins | sample KBSMisM52_FD_184312 | JGI IMG/M metagenome (GOLD analysis project Ga0207689, IMG submission 184312) | Miscanthus rhizosphere microbial communities from Kellogg Biological Station, Michigan, USA - KBS Miscanthus M5-2 (SPAdes) (version 2) | ecosystem: Host-associated > Plants > Roots >...
TGTCGATGCAACGGTGATACCCCACGGGTGGTCTATTCGTCCAAGCGATCGATTGCAAAAGTGCCATTCGCGGAGTGAACCTATCCCCGCACCCATGTTGCGCAGCACGAAGCAGGCACCACCGGCGCGGCGGATGCGGTTGCAGAGATCATCCGCTGCCGGCCGCGCGTGTCGGCGCCGATCCCGGCGGCTCCTAAGTCGTCGGCTCTCCCACCGCGGGATTGATGGCCAACGAGGATCCGGCAACGCCTCCGGCTTCATAGGCCGTCATGGACACCGTGCGGCCGGTGCTCCGCGCCGCCCGTAAATTCAGGCCGAGCTTGCCGAACTCGTCATCGACGATCGAAGCCTTGAGCACAACGAGACCGCGCCCGGTGCTTTGATTTACCTGATCGCGGCTGGCCTTCATCGCCGTCAACTTCTCCGCGATGGATGCGACCATGCCCAGCGCAAACGAGGCATTGGCCAGATGCCGCTCATTGTGCCGGAACCGGCCATAGCCTGACGTGGTCTTGTAGCGGCCGAGTTCGGAGCGGACGGCGGCGTCGATCAGTTCGGCCAGATAGTGTGCGACTTCGATATCGGCGCGAAGGCCGAAGAACACATAGCGGCTCTCGCCTGCCTGGTTCTTCTCGCGCCAGACCCGGCAGCTGCAGAAATTGGCGATGGCGCCGATACAGTCGTCGAGCGGGATTCGCTTCTTGCGGTAAGTCTCATACGCCCGCCGTTCGCAAGGCGCTTTGCGAATGTCGATGTCGGTCAGCGACAGGTCGTAGCGATCGAGCAACTCGGCGACCTTGGCGGCGGCCGACAGCGCCTCGTCTTCGGTGCAGCCGTTGTCGATGGTCTTTGCGCGCAAAGCCTGGATGCGCAGCTTGAGCTTGTCGAGCGCCACGAGATTAGGGGATTGGTCCACTTTTACGCTGCTCCGGGAAGCTCCGACCGAACTGACGCCCGGGCGCTATAGACTGGCGGAGAGAGTGTCAGTCAACTTCCATTGAAAGATAAAGGATTTTTGACCGTCGTAGGCCAAAACCCACCATTTGAGCTACGCCGAAAACTGGCGTTTCGCCTCCAATCTTTTCATGAAATCCATCGCGGCTCATCCGAATACTGGGCGAACCCTTCAATTTCCGTCGGCGCGTCGCCCATCTGCATCATTCGCGAACGATGACCGGAGCTTCGCACATCGTCCGGCGCAGACCAGCGCGCGCTTCGCAACGAAGCCGATGTTTTGTTCCCGTTTGCCATCGCGAAGTTCCCGCGGATGGCGCTTAGGGAATGACCGTGATGACCTGGCGTTGATCGAGGTCGGACTACTTGAGCGCCACGATGATCTCAACCTCAACCGCGGCGCTGCGGGGCAACTGGGCGACACCGACACTGGTCCGCGCATGGGCGCCGCGTTCCTTGCCAAGCAGTTCAAAGATGAGCTCCGATGCACCATCGGCCACCGCGCTCTGCTGATTGAAGTCGGTTGCGCTATGGACGAAGACCGTCAACTTGAGCATACGATCGATGCCGTCGAGCGTTCCCAGCACCTCGCGCAGCGCTGCCAATGCACGAATGAACGCGAGGCGAGCCCCTCGCTTGCCTTCCTCCAACGATACATCCCGACCGACCTGGCCCACGACATGAACATGATCCCCATCCCGCGGGAGCTGCCCGCTGACATAGGCGACGCGTTGGTGGATAACGACCGGCGTATACGCCGCTCCCGCAGGCGCGGATGCCGGCAGCTCGATACCGAGCTCCTTCAGGCGATTCTCGATGCTCATCTTCTCTCTCAACGATTGGGCCGAGGCCGTTAGTGCAGTGGCCAGCAGTGTACCACGATGCCGGCATGCAAATGCCGTTTCGCGGTGAACCTGAAATTCGAAATCCTCCCGGACCCCGACCCGATCATCCGCCTGGCCATGCTTGAATGACACTTGATTCGAAGCGAGGGTAAGCCGCATCTCTCGACAGGGCGCGTCCGAACGGGCCTTACCGCTTGATCGAACGGGCCACCGAATTCCGGACATGCGTGGGAGACCGCCCATCAATTCTGCGCATCGCGCGGGAAAGCGCCGAGCCCGATTCGAGCCCCACCCGGAAAGCGATCTCGCCGACCGGAAGATCGGTGTCTGCGAGCAGTTGCCGGGCGACCTCGACGCGCTTCAATTGCTGAAAACCACCGATCGAACATCCGGTGATTTCGCGGAACAGCCGCGTCATATGACGGCGCGAGATGCCAAATCGATCCGCGATATGATCAAGCGGCAGGTCTTGATCAACATTGGCTGCAATGAGATCCTTGATTTCGTCGATCAAGGCTGCGCCAAGCTCCACGGGAGCGGCGCCTGAAACAGGCCCGGAGCGCTCAATCTCGCCAAGACATTGTACAAAAAGCGCCAGTCCGAGATGTTGCTGCGCAGCCCTTGCGATGCCCTCGGGCCCGTTACTTCCGCATAGCGCCTGAATGGATCGAATCGCCGGCGTCGTCCGATAGAAGCCTGTTGTCTTCAGGCGGCGCCGTGCATTTTGGAACGAGCCGGCATCGGATTCCAGGCGACCCATGGCACGATCGGTGGCGAACAGGACGATGTGCCGATGCATTTCAGGTGCGGCAACGGTATCGTGCGCCCGAAACGCCGGGACGACCGCAAAACGGTCCCGGGTTATCCAGGTCTTGCCCTTGCGATCCTCATCCTGAAAATCCAAGGCGCCGGCTGAAGGGATCAGGAGCATGATGCAATCATGCCAATGCCAGGGGGCTGCATAGGCTTCCCCGCCGCCTCTCAGGGCGGCAAGTCCGCCGTCGATGGCGACGATCGATGCGGGTGAAGCCTCACCTGTAACAAGATCAAACGAGCGAAGCATATTCTACTCGAGAGTTCACAATGCGTTTCGGTCTTTCGTGGACAAGAACCGTTGTATCATCAAGTACCATACACGCTTCAAGCGTCCACTTTCCGCCAGTGGACCTCCGCTAGGCCTTCCGGCCTTCACAGGTTAGCCTCCGGGATCGCCGGGTTCATCCCTCCAACGGCTGCCATCGTATCGCCGCGCCACGCGCGATGGCCTCGGTTTCGCGTCCTATCACGACAAAGCCGGTGGCGCGACTGAGCTGGTGCAGCTTGCCGGAATTGGCGTCCGGCAACAGGTCAATCAACGGAATCCCGTGAGCATCGCTCCGCTGCACGGCGGGAAGATAGGTTTTCCGGCCCGGCCGTCCCCTCCAGTCGAAGTTTGCGATCGCGGCCCGCTCATCGCCGCCGCCCGGTTTGATCCCGGCACGAGCACGGAGGATCTGCTCGACAATGATCTTGAAAGTGGTGAACAACGCCCCCGGATTGCCGGGAAGACCGACATAAAGGGCATCGGCCATCTTGCCGAGCACGAGGGGCTTGCCCGGCTTGATGGCGACCTTGCGAACCCACAGCTTGCCACCACAAATCTGGAACGCATCGACCACGTGGTCTTCGTCACCCACCGATATTCCGCCGGCGCTGATTATCACGTCGGCGCGCGCCGCGGCCGCCTGGAAAATGGCCCGCAGCCTGGATGGCTTGTCGACGCAGCTTCCGAGATCGATGATCTCGATCCAGGGCTGTGCCAGCAGGCCGCGGAGAATGAAACGATTGGCGTCATAGATCTCGCCGGGCTGGACGTTTTCGCCAGGCTGCCGAAGCTCCGAGCCGGTGGTGAATATCGCGACGCGAAGCCTGCGGAAGACGCGAACGCCGGGATAGCCACAGGCCGCGGCGACGCCAGCCTGCAGTGGTCCCATCGCCGTGCCCACTTCGATCAGGCTGTCGCCCGACGCAACGTCCTCGCCCCGCCTCCTGATGTTGTCACCGGGTCGCGGCGCGCGAACGAGAGTGATGCGATCACCTTCGCGGCGGACATCTTCCTGGGCGACGACCGCATCGGCGCCGGCGGGAATCGGCGCCCCGGTTAGAATACGAAAGGCACACCCATTTCGCAGAACCAAATTTCCGAGCGTGCGGCTGGCGGCAATGCTACCCGTGACCTTCAGTCGGATCGGGATTTCTGCGGACAGGATGGACGTGTCGACGGCATACCCGTCCATCGCGCTGTAATCGAAACGCGGCAACGGCGCATCCGCCTTGATGGGCTGGGCGAGGATTCGGCCCGTCGCCGCGGATAGATCGACCAGCTCGGTCTCGGCGATGGCCCGTGCCTCCGCCAGGCCAGTGGCGAGCGCTTGTTCCACAGAAACGAGATCCTCCCTTGCGGGGGCAAAACAGATATCGAATTGTGTCGGGAGCGATCTGGGCATTTTGCCTCCCGCAAGACCTCTTCTGTGGTTCGGCGCTCCCCTGCTTAGCAAGGTGCCGGGACCGGACTTTGCGCTACCGCAACGAAAATGCATTCGGCCGGGCGAACGCGCCGGCCGGGTAGCCGGGAAACAAGTCTAGCTGCCCGGTGAAGCATACGCTCCAAACTGAAACCCTCCCAGCCAGCGCTCGATGTCGCCGTCGGCGCCTGCCAGCTCAACCGCGAAATCGCCCGCGAAGCTTCGCCAGGCCTCCAGGTTGCGTCTGGGAACACCGATGATCACGGGAATGCCGCGGTCGATCGCGATCGCGATCAGGTCGCGCAATCCACGGCCCTCACATTCGGCCTTGCCGAACTTGTTGAGCACGAGCAGATCCGGGCCGCCTTCCAGCACGCCCTCGATCCGCGCACTCGCCTCTGCCAAAGCCGCTTCATCGAGACGGCAGCCACGCGCCCCGGCACCACGATCCTCGAACAGCGCGGTGCGGTGACCCGAATTCAAATCCTCCAGATGCACATCACAGCGGCGGTCGGCGTCCGCAGAGACCAGATGCTGGAGCACACCCGCGAGCGACAGCCCCCGCGCGCGACAGTGACCGACCAGCGACCGGAAAGCCGCGTCGGGAAAGACTTCGTCCGGATAGACGATGGCCGCAACGGACGGAGCGTCCGCGCGGGAGAGTTCATGCAGCAGGGCGGAATGCGCGACAGACATCGGGGTTCACCTCTATTGGACGGGCACCTATCAGATCGAGGCAGTATGGAATCGCGGGAAAGACCGCGTTCAGGCAGACGTCGATCGCCGAGGGCCGTCCGGGCAGATTGACGATCAGGCACTTCCCCCGGATCCCGGCGGTCTGACGGGAAAGAATAGCGGTCGGCACCTGTTCGAGGCTGATCCGGCGCATCAATTCGCCAAAGCCTTCCAGTTCGCGCGTGATGACCATTCGCGTTGCTTCCGGCGTCAGATCCCGCGGCGCCGGCCCGGTGCCGCCGGTGGTCAGGATCAGGTCGCAGCCTTCCCGCTCCACCATGTCGATCAGCGCTCGCGCCACGCTGTCGGCGCCGTCAGGCACGATCCTGACAACGGCGACCCAATTCGACTGCAACGCGCGCTCAAGGTAGTCGTTGATCGCCCTGCCGCTGATATCTTCATATTCCCCGGCGCTGGCGCGATCGGATATTGTCAGCACGCCGATCCGTGCCAGTGGGTCGCCCGGCATCTCAACCCTCCTCCAGCAGTTGCGGTTCCAGCATCGACAGCCCTGCGAATGCTTCCTCGGCGTGGCGACGGATCATGGTGACCGGCTCGGCGAGCCCGGCATAATCGTTTTCGCGGTCAAGCCTCTCCGCATCGTCGAGCGACGATAATTTCAATCCGAGATCACGCAACAGCCCGTCGCCGAGGCCATAGATCCAGCCATGAACCGTGATGGACTGCTGGCGCTGCCACGCGCCGCGAACAATTGGCGTGGCAGCGACCCGCCGCAGCTGAAGCTCGACGTTCAGTTCGCAGGCGCGGTCCATTCTGGCCGCTTCATTCGGAAGCCGTGCCAGATCCGGCGCGCATCGCCGGCACATATCCCGCACCGGCGCCAGCCAGTGATCGACCAGCGCCCCTCCATCACTCGGCTCGAACGCCCTGCGGATGCCACCACAGCCATAATGGCCGCAGACGATGACGTGCTTCACCTGCAGCGTCTCGACCGCAAATTCGAGCACCGACAGCAAATTCATGTCGCCGGAATGAACGACATTTCCGACATTGCGGTGCACGAACACCTCGCCGGGATCGAGACCGACGATGTCGTTGGCGGGAACGCGGCTGTCCGAACAGCCGAGCCAGAGAAAGCGCGGCGCCTGCTGCTCGGCGAGCCGCCGGAAATAATCGGGATCGCTGCGGGTCCTTCCCGTCGCCCAGGTCACATTGCGGTCGAACAGTTCGTCGATCATCTGATGACACGATCCAAAGCCGGTGACGCCGGAGATGTCATGCGCAGTCTCCGCCGCAGGTGCAGCCGGCATGGGGGAGCGGTTCGGGCGCCTCGTCCTTTTTCAGCGACCAGTTCACCATGTAAACGAGGCAACCGGTTCCGGGATCGTCGGTGCGCTCCACGACATTCATCAGGCCGAGCCAATCCTCGCTGCCGGCGAGGTTGGCAAAGCGCCGGACGGCGCCGGACGCATATTCGCCGACGCTTTCCTCGTATCGACCGGCCGCTTCGCCGACGCGGGCGAACAGCACGATATCGTTGCAGGCGAGCAACGCCTCGGTGGCCGCCGCGTCCTCACTGAAACTGCGGATGATGTTGCCGAGTTGCATCGGCCGCTCCTACTGCAAGAGCGGCGACGACGCCGCGACGAGCGTGACACCGGATATCTCGGCCCGGCCGGCCAACACCGAGACATACTGCGCCAAGGCGCGGTGCTGGACGCTGGTCGTCAGGTAGTCCGCAATGCGATCACGCGCGAGTTCGAACGGCAGCAATTGCCCCGGCGCATGATGATCGAGTCGAACCACATGGAAGCCGTAACGGGTTTCGGCGATGGCGAATTCGCCGGGCCGCATGCGCAGCAATGCGGTCTCGAATTCAGCGACGGTCTGCCCGCGGGTCAACTGGCCGAGACGACCGCCCTCCTGGGCCGAGGTCTTGCAATCGGAATGGCTGCGCGCGAATTCCGCGAACAACTTGGGATCGCCCCGGACGGCCGACAGGATGGCATCGGCCGTCGTCCGCGCCGCGGTCCGCGCGGCGACATCGTTCTGCGGGGCGGCCAGGAGAATATGCGCGGCCTCATGGAGATCGCCGGAGCGAAAGCGCTGGCGGTTCTGCTCATAGAATCGCAGGCAGGCGGCTTCGTCCGGCTCCGGCGTTACCACCTCGTGCTCGATCAGCGCGCGCATCGCCGCCTCTTCCGACGTCTCGGAGCGTCCTTCCGGATCGCGCAACGGCTCCGCCTCGATGCCGAGGCGCCTTGATTCCTGCAGCAGCAACTCGCGCACCACGAGCGCGCGTGCCGCCGCCTGCCAGGCCAGGATCGGCTTTTCGGCGGGATGATTTTGCACCTCGCGAGCAATGACCTCGCGTGGAATCACCGTCCCGTTGACGCTGACCGACTTCGGCTTTGGCAGCGCATTCGTGACCGAACAATCCATGATCTACTCCGCTGGTTGAATCGGACGAACCGCACGGCCGCCGTTGCGGCTGCGAACGACCTGATAGCCGCGCCGACCGAGGTACCAAACCGGCGCGCTCCAGACGTGCACCAGACGCGTAAACGGGAAGACGAGGAACAGCGTCATACCGAGAAGCAGATGCGCCTTGAAGATCGGATGCACATCGAGGACGTTGGCCGCGACCGCGGGCTGCAATGTCAGAATTCCCTGCGCCCAGGACATGAATTTCACCATTTCATGACCATCGAGATGGCCGAGCGACACCGGAATCGTTGCCAACCCCAGCAGCAACTGGGCGAACAGCAGCAACAGGATCGCGGTGTCGCCGAACGAGGAATTGGCGCGAATACGCGGATCGAACAGCCGTCGGTGGGTCAGCAGGGCAATGCCGGCCAGACACATCAAGCCGGCGACACCACCGGCGACGATCGCCAGCATCTGCTTGAAACCGTGCGAAATGCCGAGCATGTCGAACACCCAGATCGGCGTCAGCAGACCGACGAAATGACCAACGAAGATGACGAGAATTCCGACGTGAAAAAGATTCGAACCCCACGTCAGTTGCCGCCGCCGCAGCAACTGGCTGGATCCGGTCCGCCACGTATATTGCTCGCGGTCGAACCGGAACAGGCTGCCGAACAGGAATACGGTCAGGCACAGATAGGGATACCAGCCGAAGACGATTGAATTGAGCGTTTGCATGGCCGTCACTCCTCACTGCGGGCGCGGCGCGGGATCGACCGCGCGTCGGGCGTGTCGAAGCTTCGCGATCAAGCCTTCATGGCCGCAGGCGCCCTGCCCTTGGCTGCCGGGACCGAACCGCACTTCCTCCTCTTCCCAGGCGGCATCGAGCGCCTCGAGATCCATCGGGTCAGGGTCGATCCCTTTCAGCAATTCGTCGACGATCTCGCGCGACGGGGCTGCTGCGGAGATCGCCACCAGCGCATCGAATACCGCCTTGTAGTTCGATTTCCGCCGACCGAGCCGCTCGGCGAGGGCTGCAAAAATATGGGCGGTCTGGCCGAGCAGTTCACGGGCCTCGGCAAGCGGCTGCGTCGACAGGAATTCGAGAAACAGAGGCACGTAATCGGGCAGCTCGTTGGCCGCAATCAACAGGTCGGCCTTCTCGTACATCGCCTTGAGGTCGACCATCGCCTGCCCGCGGTCGCGGCTTTCACCATGGACGTGCTCGAACAAATGCAGCGCCAGCGTCTTGCTGCGATCGAACAGCAGGCCGTAGCGCTCCTGGAGATCGTAGACCTCGCCGACCGCGATTTCCTCGATCAGCAGATCGAGCGTCTGGCGACAGGCGACAGGCACCACCTTTTCGATGTCCAGAATGGCCGGGAAATCCGGCGCCGCATCGATCAACCCCTGGGTCGGATAGCCGAGCAGGACCGACAGGACCTTGAACGTCTTCATTATGCGATCTCCATCGGGTTCTTGGCCTTGCGCGGCGAGCCGAACAGATTGGCTTCGCTTTCGCCGCCGGAACAGCCATTGCCGAAAGTGAAGCCACAGGAGCCGCGCATATCGTAGGCGTCGGCGCCGAGTTCGCGATGCGCGGTCGGGATCACGAAACGGTCCTCATAATTGGCGATCGCCATGATCTGGTACATTTCGTCGATCTGGGCCGGCGTGAGCCCGACCCGCTTGGCGATCGCCTCATCGACGACACCATCGATGGTCTTCGCCCGCATATACGCGCGCATCGCCATCATCCGCTCCAGCGCCAGCGTCACAGGTGCCTCGTCGCCCGCCGTCAGCAGGTTGGCGAGATAGCGCATCGGGATGCGCAGCGACTTCACGTCGGGCATTCCGCCGTCGAGCCCGATCTTGCCGGCGGATGCCGCCGAGGTGATCGGCGACAGCGGCGGCACATACCAGACCATCGGCAGGGTGCGGTATTCCGGATGCAGCGGGAACGCGACCTTCCACTCCATCGCCATCTTCCAGATCGGCGAGGCTTTGGCGGATTCCAGCCATGCATGCGGAATGCCCTGACGCTCCGCTTCCGCGATGACCTTGGGGTCGTTGGGATCGAGGAAGATGTCGAGCTGCGCCTGGTAGAGATCACGCTCGTCGGGCTTGCTCGCGGCTTCCGCAATCCGGTCGGCGTCATAAAGCACCACGCCGAGATAGCGGATGCGTCCGACGCAGGTCTCCGAGCATACCGTCGGCTGGCCGGCCTCGATGCGCGGATAGCAGAAGATGCACTTTTCGGATTTTCCCGACGACCAGTTGTAGTAGATCTTCTTGTAAGGGCAGCCGGAGACGCACATGCGCCAACCGCGGCACTTGTCCTGGTCGATCAGGACAATGCCATCCTCCTCACGCTTGTAGATGGCACCCGACGGGCAGGCCGCGACGCAGGCCGGATTGAGGCAGTGCTCGCACAGCCGCGGCAGGTACATCATGAAGGTGTTTTCGAACTGCCCGTAGATGTCCTTCTGGACGCCTTCGAAGTTGGCATCCATCGACCGCTTGGCAAATTCGCCGCCGAGGATTTCCTCCCAGTTCGGGCCCCATTCGATCTTCTCCATCCGCTCGCCCGAGATCAGCGAACGCGGTCGGGCGGTCGGCATCGCCGGCATTTCCGCCGACTGCTGCAGATGCTGGTAGTCGAAGGTGAACGGCTCGTAGTAGTCGTCGATTTCAGGCAGATCGGGGTTGGCAAAGATATTCGCCAGCACGCGCCACTTGCCCCCAATGCGCGGCTCTATCTTGCCGTTACGCTTGCGTTTCCAGCCGCCTTTCCAGCGCGCCTGGTTCTCCCAATCCTTGGGATACCCGATGCCCGGCTTGGTCTCGACGTTGTTGAACCACGCGTATTCCATGCCTTCGCGGCTGGTCCACACGTTCTTGCAGGTGACGCTGCAGGTATGACACCCGATGCACTTGTCGAGGTTCAACACCATGGCGATTTGAGCGCGGATCTTCATTCTGCGGCCTCCAAACGAGGGGTACCAGGCTGGTCGGCAGTGGGCGTGTCGAGCCAGTCGACCTTCACCATCTTCCGGACAATGACGAATTCGTCACGGTTGGAGCCAACCGTCCCGTAATAGTTGAAACCGTAGGATTGCTGCGCGTAGCCGCCGATCATGTGGGTCGGCTTGAGGACGACCCTGGTTACGGAATTGTGGATTCCGCCGCGCTGGCCGGTCTGCTCGGAGCCCGGAACGTTCACGATCTTCTCTTGCGCATGGTACATCATGCACATGCCCTGCTTGACGCGCTGGGAGACCACCGCACGCGCCACCAGCGCGCCGTTGGTGTTGAAGGCTTCGACCCAGTCGTTATCGACGATGCCCGCGCCCTTGGCATCAATCTCGCTGATCCAGACGCACGGCCCGCCGCGCGACAGCGTCAGCATCAGCAGATTGTCGGTGTAAGTGGAATGGATGCCCCATTTCTGGTGTGGCGTGATGAAGTTCAGCACCACCGACGCGTTGCCGTTCGGCTTGCGGTCGATCACCGGCTTGACGGTCTTGGTGTCGATCGGCGGCCGGTAGACGCAGAAGCCCTCGCCGAAGGCGCGCATCCACAGATGATCCTGGTAAAGCTGCTGGCGGCCGGTCAGCGTCCGCCACGGGATCAGCTCGTGGACGTTGGTGTACCCGGCGTTGTAGCAGACCTTCTCCGATTCCAGACCTGACCAGATCGGCGAGGAGATGATCTTGCGCGGCTGCGCGACGACGTCGCGGTAGCGGATCTTCTCGTCTTCCTTCGGAAGAGCCAGATGTTGGTGCTCTCTCCCCGTAAAGCCCTCAAGCGACGCCCACGCCTTCACCGCCACCTCGCCGTTGGTTTCCGGCGCGAGGCTAAGGATGACTTCGCAGGCATCGATCGCACTGTCGATGCGGGCCAGGCCTTTGGACGCGCCCTCCTCCGTCACGACGCCATTGAGCTTCTTGAGCAGGTCGACCTCGTGATCGGTGTTCCAGCTCATGCCCTTGCCGCCATTGCCGAGCTTGTTCATCAACGGCCCGAGCGAGGTGAAGCGCTTGTAGAGGTTCGGATAGTCGCGCTCGACCACCGTTACCGCCGGCATGGTCTTGCCGGGGATCGGTTCGATCTGGCCCTTCTTCCAGTCCTTGACGTCGAACGGCTGGGCGATCTCACCGGCCGTATCGTGCATGATCGGCGTCAGCACGACGTCCTTCTCGACGCCGAGAACTTCCGGCGCCACCTGCGAGAAGGCTTCCGCGATACCCTTGTAGATGTCCCAGTCGCTGCGCGATTCCCAGACCGGATCGATTGCCGCCGACAGCGGATGAATGAAGGGATGCATGTCGGATGTATTGAGGTCGTTCTTCTCGTACCAGGTCGCGGTCGGCAGTACGATGTCCGAATACATGCAGGTCGTGGACATCCGGAAGTCCAGCGTAACCAACAGGTCGAGCTTTCCTTCCGGAGCCTGATCGTGCCACTTCACCTCGGTCGGCTTCTTCTTGCCGTCCTCGCCGAGATCCTTGCCCATCACGCCGTGCTTGGTGCCGAGCAGATGTTTCAGAAAATACTCATGTCCCTTGCCTGACGCGCCCAAAAGATTCGAACGCCAGACGAACAGATTGCGTGGCCAGTTTTTGGCGTTGTCGGGATCGTCGCATGACAGTTTCAAATCACCCGACTTCAAGGATTTGGCGACATAGTCCTTCGGTTCCAACCCGGCCGCTGCCGCAAGCCTGGAAACCTCAAGCGGATTGGTCTCCAGCTGGGGCGCGGAGGGCAACCAGCCCATACGCTCGGCGCGCACATTGTAGTCGATCAGTGCGCCGTCCCACGGGCCGGTCGGCGCAGTCGGCGACAGGATCTCGCTGACGTCGAGCGTCTCGTAACGCCACTGGTCGGTATGGGCGTAAAAGGCGGATGTCGAATTCATCTGCCGGGGCGGGCGGCCCCAGTCGAGGCCGAACGCCAGCGGCGTCCAGCCGGATTGCGGCCGCAACTTTTCCTGGCCGACATAATGCGCCCAGCCGCCACCGGACTGCCCGATACAGCCGCACATCACCAGCATATTGATGATGCCGCGATAGTTCATGTCCATGTGATACCAATGGTTCAGCCCGGCGCCGAGGATGACCATGGAACGGCCGCCCGTCTTCTCGGCATTGAGCGCGAACTCGCGAGCCACCGTGATGATCTGGTCACGCGGCACGCCGCTGATCTTTTCGGCCCAGGCCGGCGTGTACGGCTCGAGATCGTCGTAGGTCTTGCCGATGTTCTCGCCGCCGAACCCGCGGTCGACGCCGTAGTTGGCGACGAACAGATCGAAAACCGAGGCCACCACCGTTTCGCCGTCAACGAGTTGCAGCGTCTTGGTCGGCACGTTGCGTTTGAGCACGTCGGGATGATCGGTGCCTGCAAAGTGATCGTGTTCACGGTTGCCGAAATAGGGGAAGCCGACCGGCGAGACGCCATCCTTGATGTCGCTCAGTGACAGGCGCAGCCGGGTTTCCTGGTTGCCGGACGCCTTCTCCTCCAGGCTCCACTTGCCCTTCTCGCCCCAGCGGAAACCGACCGAGCCCTTGGGTATGACGATTTCGCCGGAGGTCTCGTCATAGGCGACCGTCTTCCATTCCGGATTGTTGGCTTCGCCCATCCCCGTCACGAAGTCCGATGCGCGCAGGAAGCGCTCGGGCACGTAAGTATCGCCCTGCTTCACCAGGCGCACCAGCATCGGCATGTCGGTATACTGGCGCACATAGTCGTTGAAATACTTGGCCTGACGCTCGACGTGGAATTCCTTCAGGATGACGTGGCCCATCGCCATCGCCAGCGCGGCGTCGGTGCCCTGCTTGGGCGACACCCAGAGATCGGCGAATTTCGAGGCTTCCGAATAGTCCGGACAGATCACCACGCTCTTCGCGCCCTTGTAGCGAACCTCGGTATAGAAGTGGGCATCCGGCGTACGCGTCTGCGGGACGTTCGATCCCCACAGGATAAGGAATCCGGAATTGTACCAGTCAGCGCTTTCCGGCACGTCGGTCTGCTCGCCCCAGGTCTGCGGCGAGGCCGGCGGCAGGTCGCAGTACCAGTCGTAAAACGACATGCAGACGCCACCGAGCAGCGACAGATAGCGCGCGCCGGCCGCGTAGCTCACCATCGACATCGCCGGAATCGGCGAGAAGCCGAACACGCGGTCAGGACCGTAGGTCTTGGCGGTGTAAGCGTTCGCGGAAGCAACGATCTCGTTAACCTCCGCCCAGCTCGCACGAACAAAGCCACCGAGGCCGCGCTTCTGCACATAAGCCGCGCGCTTCTTGGGATCTTCGACGATCGACTTCCACGCCGCCACCGGCGTCATCAACACGCGTGCTTCGCGCCACAATTTCAAGAGCCGCGAGCGCACAAGCGGATATTTCACCCGGTTGCCCGAGTAGAGATACCAGCTATAGCTCGCGCCACGTGCGCAGCCGCGCGGCTCGTGGTTGGGCAGGTCCGGCCGGGTACGCGGATAATCGGTCTGCTGCGTCTCCCAGGTGACGATGCCGCCCTTCACATATACCTTCCACGAGCACGAGCCCGTGCAGTTCACGCCATGGGTGGAACGAACGATCTTGTCGTGCTGCCAGCGTTTCCGGTAGCCGTCCTCCCAGGAACGGTCTTCGGTAGTCATCACGCCATGCCCGCCGGCGAATTCAGCCTTGGGGCGCGTGAAGAACGACAACCTGTCGAGAAAATGGCTCATCGTTCGCTTCCTTATTCGGCAGCTTGAGTGACGGGTACAATGCGGGGACTGCGCTCGATGTCATGGAGCAGTCCACCCTTGCGGCTGTAGATGGCCCAGGTGATCACGACGCAGATCACGTAGAAGATGAAGAACCCCCAAAGCGCACCCTCCACGCCGCCGGTGAGATCGATCGAGGTCCCGTAGGACTTCGGGATGAAGAAGGCGCCGAAAGCTGCGATCGCCGAGGTGAAGCCGGTGATGGCGGCCGATTCCTTTTCGGCTTGGCGCTGGCGTGTCACGGCGTCGGCGGTCGGCATCAGCCGGTTCATTTCCTTGCGCATGATGTTGGGGATCATCTGGAAGGTCGATGCATTGCCCACGCCCGTTGCAAAGAACAGGACAAGGAACATGGCGAAGAAGCCCCAGAACGCGCCCGGCTGATCCTTGATGCCGATGAAGTAGAGAATGCCGAGCACGCCGAGCATCATCAGGATGAATACCCAGAAGGTGACGCGCGCCCCACCCCATTTGTCGGAGACCCATCCCGTCGCCGAGCGCGACAGCGCACCGACCAGAGGGCCGAGGAAGACGAACTGCAGTGCGTCTATCGTCGGGAACTGGGTCTTGGCGAGCAGCGGGAAGCCGGCGGAGTACCCGATGAAGGAGCCGAAGGTCCCGGTATAGAGCAAGCACATGATCCAGTTGTGCTTGCGCTGGAAGATCACGGCCTGGTCAGCAAACGACGCCTTTGCCGAAGCGATATCGTTCATGCCGAACCACGCTGCGAATGCGCTGGCGATGATGAACGGCACCCAGATGAAGCCGGCGTTCTGCAGCCACAGCGATGACGTCTGCGTTCCGCTGGTGACTGTCGCCGGGTCGCCGCCGAACCAGCCGAACACACCGACCGTGATGATGATCGGTACGACGAACTGCACGGTGGAGACACCGAGATTGCCGAGGCCCGCGTTGAGCGCGAGCGCGTTGCCCTTCTCCGCCTTCGGGAAGAAGAAGGAGATGTTGGCCATCGACGAGGCGAAATTGCCGCCGCCGAAGCCGCACAGCAGCGCCAGCGCCAGGAACACCGGATAAGGCGTCGACGGATTCTGCACGGCATAGCCGATACCGACGGCCGGGATCAGGAGCGACCAGGTCGCGAGCGTGGTCCAGAGCCGGCCGCCGAAAATCGGCACCATGAAGGAGTAGAAGATCCGCAGCACCGCGCCGGAGATGCCAGGCAGGGCCGCCAGCCAGAACAGCTCGGCGGTGGTGAACTTGAAGCCGACCGAGGGCAGCTTCGCCACCACCACCGACCAGACCTGCCAGACCGCGAACGACAGCAGCAGCGCCGGGATCGATATCCAGAGATTGCGCCGCGCGATCGCACGCCCAGTGGTCTCCCAGAAGGTCCTATCGTCCGGACGCCAGTCGGTGAGGACCGCCCCGGACAGAGCACCGACATGCTCGGGTTTGTGGATCTCTTGCATCTCCGGAAGTTCAGGAAGCTTCCCGAGCGCTTCGCCAACCACACCGCGTTCCATGTACCGGATCGCGACGTGCATCCAGGCCAGGGAGCCCGCAACCAGCAGGAATAGCAGCATGAAGCAGCTGGTCCACAGGCCGGTCAGGTCAACGAGTGCACCGAACGCAATCGGGAGCACGAAGCCGCCGAGCCCACCGATCATTCCCACCAGTCCGCCGACAGCGCCGACATTGTTGGGATAATAGACCGGGATATGCTTGTAGACGGCAGCCTTGCCCAGCGCCATGAAGAAGCCGAGCACGAACACCGTTACCGTGAACGGGACCAGCCCCATCTCGAGGTGGAAGCCGACCGTGCCGCTGACAGTCTTCACGAGATAATCGGTCGGCGGATAAGACAGCACAAAGGTGGCGACGACGCCGACGAGGAATGTCCAGTACATGACGCGCCGCGCGCCGTAGCGATCCGACAGATGGCCGCCATAGGCCCGGAACACGCTGGCAGGAAGCGAGAACATGGCCGCAACCATGCCGGCGGTCTTGATGTCGACACCGTAAACCTTGATGAGATATTGCGGCAGCCACAGCGCCAGCGCGACGAAGGCGCCGAACACGAAGAAATAATACAGTGCGAAACGCCAAACCTGGATGTTCTTAAGCGGCTCCAGCTCCAGCCATGCGCTCGTCGGCTTCTCGTTCTTCTCACGCCGCGCACGGACGACGGGATCTTCTTCCGAGAGAAACCAGAACGCGATGCCCATCAGGCCGATCGCCAGCGCCCATACCTGTGCGACGGTTTGCCAGCCATAGGCCACCAGCACGAAGGGCGCCACGAACTTGGTCAGGGCCGCGCCGACGTTTCCGGCGCCAAAGATGCCGAGTGCGGTGCCCTGCTTGCCCGCGGCATAAAACCGCGAAACGTAGGCAATCCCGACGGCGAAGGAGCCGCCGGCGATACCGACGAACAGCGCAGCGACCAGGAATTCGGGGTAGGTGTGCGCCCAGGTCAGCAGGTACGTAGCAACCGCGGCGGCCAGCATCACGACGGTGTAGACCCGCCGTCCACCGTACTGGTCGGTCCAAATCCCGAGCACCAGGCGGATCAACGATCCCGACAGGATGGGGGTGCCGACCAGGAGGCCGAACTGGGTGTCATTGAGCCCCAGCTCCTGCTTGATGCGGATGCCGATGATCGAGAAGATCGTCCAGACCGCAAAGCAGATCGTGAAGGCTATGGTCGAAAGCCAGAGTGCGCGACCTTGGTGAACGGTGCCTGAAACTGGTGATGCCATGACTAATCCCCGATAAAGCGTTCGGGAACATGCATGGCCAAAACCGGGCCCGGCCTATTTGCGCTGCGTCAAACGCGCATCCAGTTAACCGGTGCGGGCTGGACTTTTTGGACCAAATTTGTCAGACCCAGCCTTCGTAATTGATACTAATCACCATCCGATTTGATAAATGTCACACCTGAATCTTATTCCGGGATGCAACTTTGCTGCGCTCAGACCAACTTGCCCAAGTCATAAGTTTACCCCTCTTTTCCGGCATGGCGGAAGAAGCGCTCGCCGACTTATTGGGCTCGGCGCTGCTGCAGCAATTCCCGGCCGGCGTGGTTCTGGTGCATGAAGGACATCATGCGGACTTTCTTCATGTCCTTATCGATGGATTGGTCGAAATCTTTACTGAGCAAAACGAAGAAGAATGGGGGATCGCGCTGGTCAGCCCCGTTACGACATTTATCCTCGCGGCAGTGGTCAGCGACCAACCCTACCTGAACTCGGCCAGAACATTATCCGGCTCGAATATCCTGTTGATCCCCGCGCAACGCGTCCGCGATATGTTCGACCGTGACGTGACATTTGCGCGTCTCGTGGCGAGAGAGCTTGCCTTTGCCTATCGCTCGTCGATCAAGAAGTTGAAAGGCTACGTTGCCCGATCCTCGGTCGAACGTCTCGCCAACTGGATTTTGGCCGAGGCAAACAAGAATGTTGCCGCGGAAGCCATCGTGATTCCATTTGATCGTGGGACGCTGGCATCGCATATCGGAACGACCAGAGAGAACCTGTCTCGCAACCTCGCTCACCTTACGGAACATGGCATCCGCATCCGGGGGCGAGAGATTGTGATTGATCGCAAGAATTTGCTGGAGGACTTCGCGCGTCCGCAACGGTTCATTGACGACCCGGCCTCCTGAGCGGCCTACCGGCGCGCAAGGCAGGCTTGATCCCAAATTCTTCGGATCAAGGATTACATCCGCGGTCAAACGCCGCCCAATGCCGAGAGAGCTTCCTTGAGTACACTTCAAGTCGGCAGTTCGGCGTCATCGGCGAATTTTTCACGGGGAAAAGCATTCGACCAAGGGGCGAGTCCGTCCTGCGGCGCGGGTTGCTCCGTGCGCTATCCCATGGTGCCACGGAGAAAGCCGTTGCTCATCGGCACGTCCGGATAGATCGAACCCAGCTTCGCCAGCCCCTCCTCCGATGAAATCCGGCCGTCGAGCACGTCACGGAAGCAGCGGGCGACCCCTACCATGTCGCAATGTTGCGGCGACAGCCTCAAGGAAGCGACACCGGCCTGCGCGAGGTCATCGGTGTCGGCGATCAGATTGGTGCACAGATGAGCGAGGGTCTGGACGCCATTCATGACCAGGAAGCGCTCGTCGTCGAGCGTACTTACCGAAAGCCCGTCCATGTCGGCGGCACAGACGAAGCGGCAATTGTCCTTGGAGAGTTTGTGCAGCCGCGCGTGATAGCATCGCGCCGAGATCGCGAGCGGCGCCCGGCCGAATGCGAATACTTCAATGTCGACCTGGGGAGTGGCAGCCGCAATCGTGGCGACCGAACTCAGGGGCAATTCGGGCGGCAGGCAAATGCTTCGCGCCCCCTGCGTGGCGAGCCAGAGCGCGGTGGCTTCGTTATAGACATTCATGAATGGGCCGACGGCATGCGACCGCCCGGCAAGGTGCGCCATACACGTGATGTCGTTGGCCTCCACCATGAGGCCATCTTCGAGAGCAAGCTGTTCGGTGCGACGCCGCTCCCGCTCCAGCGTGATCAGCGCCAGCGAGCTCACCAGCACCTGCTTGCCGGCCAGGGTCAACCGCTCGATCACCGCCGGAAGATGTTCCTCGAAGAACGGCATCCGCTTGGAGCAGACTACCTCTCCCACCGCCACAGTATCGACGGCGGCCTCGTCGGCGATCCGGAAATAGAAGTCACGCCAGACATCCGGCTGCCAGTTGAACAGGTTGGGGCCAAGCGTCAGCTTCATGGATTCTTGCGTTTCAACCGAGATTCCCAGCGCCATCTCCTTTAGCGTCATGCCCCTTGGCACCAGTTCTTTTAGCGCCGGTTCCTTTAGCGCCATGTCTTGCGGTAGGCGCCGACCGTGGAGCTTTGCCCCTCGGTCATGGCGGCGAGACGGCTCGCCGGCAGCGCCCTGCCCGCATCGAGCGCGGCAAGTTGCTCGCGAAACCCGCGCACGGCGCCCTCGATATAGGCGCGCCCGCGCTGACGTCCCTCGATCTTCAGCGCGGTGACCCCGGCATCACGCAAGCCGGGAAGCACCTCCGCTGCATCGAGGCTCACGGGGTCCTCGAACAGATAACCGGAGCCGAGCTCGGTCTTGAAACGTCCCTTGCAAAGCGTCGGATAGGCGGCGGCTTCATTCTTTGCAAAACGGTTGATGGTGAAGTCGCCGAGCCGCGAAGCCAATGTGCCATCCTTCTCGAGGTAGGCAACGTGACTTGCCGGCGAACAGACGCCGTTCATGTTGGGCGACTGTCCCGTAACATAGGTGGAAAGCGAGCAACGCCCCTCCGCCATCACGCATAGCCCACCGAAGATGAAGACCTCGGTTTCGCAGTCGACCGAGCGGGTGATGGCCGCGATCTCCGCCACCGTCAGCACCCGAGGCAGAACCACACGGCGAACCCCGAAATGCCGCACGTAAACGGAGATGGCGTCCGGATTTGCCGCCGCGGCCTGAACCGACAGATGCAGCCGCTGGCCGGGATGGGTGCGCGCGGCGTAGTCGACAAGGCCGATATCCGCCAGAATCAGTGCGTCCGCCCCGGCGGCAACGGCGTCATCGACCGCCCGGTGCCAGAGCGCCTGTCCGCCGGCGGTCGGAAACGTATTGATCGCAACCAGCACTTTCGCGCCGCGACGCCTGGCGTAATCGATACCCTCCCTCATATCGGGACGGCTGAAGTTCAGGCCTGGAAAATTGCGCGCGTTGGTCGCGTCCGAAAAGCCGCAATAGACCGCGTCCGCGCCGGCATTGACGGCGGTACGCAGCGCCGCGGGCGTTCCCGCCGGACAAATCAACTCCATGGTCTGTCTCCAACAGGCTGGCCGGCTCTGCAAGGCCGAAGTCGAGATTGCATACCGCCCAGCAACAGCCGGCCGAACGGTGCCAGCGGACCCAGCAGGGCAGCCGCGTCCGCGACAAGGTCGACTTCCTCGCTGTCAATCGCGTTCCGTAACGCCACAACCGCCTCGACATCGCCTTCAACGGAAAGGTCCCGGGAGAAGAACAGGGCGTCGCCGTCATAGGAGCCGTCGATCAGGCCCAGAAGGCCGACCAGCGGCCCGGCGATCCGCAGATCAATGTCGTCGGGCAGGTTGCGAACGGCGACGATGCTGGGCGCCTGGGGGCGCGGCTCCAGCACGAACGCAAACGGCAGATCGGTAGGCTTGAGGCCGAAGCGCTTTTCGGCATGGACCCCGAGACGCTCGAAAATGCGCGGATGGCGCGCCACCAGTGAGCGCAGCACGAGCGCCAGCGGCAGCTGCAGGGGCAGTAGCGGCAGCACCCCGAGGCCCCGGCCGAGCAAAGGCGGAAACGTCGGAACGGACGACATCTTCACTAACGAATCCATCCTTCCAGTTCCGGATCAGCGCATACCCGGCCGCCGTTCGGCGACTCTTGCGCGTGGTGATCCTATCCACCCGGACGGCGCGCATCTTTGAGCTGAAACAAAGACGGGACTGAAATTCTCCCGGATGATCGGCAGGTTTTGAGGGGTTTCATGCCGCGCCGCGACCTGCCGCCATTCCGCGATCTGCGCGGCTTCATGTCGTACCTTGAGGAGCGGCGCGAACTGGTTCGTATTCGTGAACCGGTATCCGTGGTGCATGAGATAACCGAAATCCACCGGCGCACGCTGCAGGCGGGCGGCCCCGCGCTGCTGTTCGAATCACCGATTCTGGCGGACGGCGCGCCGGCCACGATGCCGATGCTGGTCAATTTGTTCGGGACAAGACAAAGGGTGGCCTGGGGATTCGGCGTTGAAGCGGCGCGGCTCAAGGAGCTGGGCGACGAACTTGCCGAGTTGCGCGAGCCACGGCCGCCGCGTGATTTCGTCGATGCAATCTCGAAACTGCCGCTGGCGCGGGCGGCAATGATGATGCGGCCCAAGCAAACCGGCACGGCGCCGGTCCAGGAGGTCGTGGTTCGCGGCGACGCCGTCGATCTATCCGTGCTGCCGGCGCAGACCTGCTGGCCGGGCGAACCCGGGCCGCTCATCACCTGGCCGCTGGTCATCACCCGACCGCCGGACGGCGAAGCCGACGACGATACCAATGTCGGCGTCTATCGAATGCAGATCATCGGGCGCGACCGCGTCATTGTTCGCTGGCTCGCCCATCGCGGCGGCGCCCGCCACCATCACCGATGGAAGGCACGGGGCAGCGCCATGCCGGTGGCCGTCGCGATCGGCGCCGATCCGGCGACCATCCTCTCCGCGGTCCTCCCGCTGCCGGACAAGCTGTCGGAGTTTCGCTTCGCGGGTCTGCTGCGCGGCGAGCGCCTTCGATTGTCGCCAGGCATCACCGTGCCGATCATGGTGCCGTCGGATTCCGAAATCGTGATCGAAGGCATGATCTCCGCGGATGAGACGGCGCCGGAAGGGCCTTTTGGCGATCACACCGGGTATTACAACGCCGTCGAGAATTTTCCGGTGATGCGGGTCACCGCCATCACGATGCGTCGCAACCCCATCTATCTGTCCACATTCACGGGCCGCCCGCCGGATGAGCCGTCGCGTATCGGCGAGGTCCTGAACGATCTGTTCGTGCCACTGGTCAGGAAGCAGCTGCCCGAGATCGTCGATCTGTGGCTGCCGCCGGAAACCTGCTCTTACCGGGTCGCCGTCGCGTCGATCGACAAGCGCTATCCCGGGCATGCACGTCGCATCATGCTCGCGCTTTGGTCGTTGCTGCCGCAGCTCACCTATACGAAGTTTCTGATCGTCGTCGACGCGGATATCGACGTTCGCAACTGGTCCGACGTCATGTGGGCGGTTTCCACCCGCTCAGATCCCTCGTGCGATCTGGTGTCGCTGACCGATACGCCGATCGACTATCTGGATTTCGCCTCCCCGAAACCGGGCCTCGGAGGCAAGCTCGGCATCGACGCCACCAACAAGATCGGAAGCGAGACCACCCGCGAATGGGGAAGAGTTCTGAAAATGAATGACGAGACAATCGCACGGGTCGATTCGATATGGGACCGCCTCGGCCTGCCGTCGGCCGTCGCGCGAGGAAGCACATCGTGACCGCTCCGCCTCCCGTCGCGGGCATTCGCCCGCGCGTTGTCGTCGGCATCAGCGGCGCATCGGGCGCAGCGCTCGGGGTGAAAATCATCGAATTGCTGGCTGCGGCCAGACGATGCGAACTGCACGTGGTTGTGACGCCCGCCGGAGAACGCACGCTGCTTCACGAAGCGGGCGAGCATGCGTCGGCCAGAATCGGCGACCTGGCGGCGAAGCGCCACGCCATCGACGATATCGGCGCGACCATTGCCAGCGGCTCGTTTCGCAGCGTGGGCATGATCGTGGCGCCGTGTTCGATCCGCACCCTGTCCGCCATCGCGGCCAGCGCCAACGACAATCTCCTGGTCCGTGCCGCCGACGTTCATCTGAAGGAACGGCGCCGGCTGGTACTGCTCGTGCGGGAAAGCCCGCTGCATCTCGGACATTTGCGGGCGATGGCTTCGGCAACCGAAATCGGCGCGATCGTCGCGCCACCGGTCCCGGCATTCTACGCGCGCCCCCGGTCGGTTGACGAACTCATCGATCACATTGCCCGCCGGGCTATTGGCCTGCTCGATGCCAACCTTGGTGTGGCGGGGGCTGAGTGGGAGGGCTGACACGGACAATACCCATCGCGCCTGGCGAGGGCGGTGGAATTGGTTGTACAGTTCGCAACATATCCGGGACAGGGATGCGCTCGCGCCTGCAACACCTCAGACGACCGCACCGCCGAGTTACCCAAATGGTTGCTTCTCGGTCTTTCCGATCCTAGAGAAAGGATAACCGCATCCGCACTATTTGATTAGACGCCGATATCGAGATGCACGATCAAGCTGAGCTTAATAATTGAGCGATAGCGCCGACGGCGGATTTGGAGAGGTATCGTCGTCTGTTCCCTGCCGTTCGTACCTGCATCTCTCTGCAGCGGAGTCGCAAGCAAGCCGCGATGCTCACGCCCGCCAAAGATCGCCGCATGATGGCCCGGTGGCCTACCGATACGTGAGGCGCCGCTCGGTCGAAGCCGCGGTTGGCAGCGCGGCCGATATTTCCTTCACAGCTTTGAGAAGAACCGGCAGATGCCTTTGCTGAAGGAGCTTCGCAGTGGCGCGGGATGAATGAACGGATACTGCCATGGCGGCCAAAACGTTGCCTTGCATGTCCCTTATAGGGACGGCGACAGTGAGCAAGCCGACCTCCAGCTCCTGGTTGACGATCGAAAAATCGTTGTCGCGCGCGAATTCGATTGCCTTGCGGAGTTGCTTCCTATCGGTGACGGTATGCGCGGTGATCGATCTTAGCGTCGATTCTGCGACGTACCTGTCAATTTCGGCCCGACTCTGGTTCGCTATCAGGATTCGCCCCATCGCAGTCGCGTGAGCGGGCAGTCTGCTCCCCATCGGGACGTTGATCGCCGTCAGCCGGGTTCCGCTTCTTCTTGCGATCATGACCACGTCTTCCCCGGCAAGAACCGAGGCGACACAGGTTTCGTCGAGTGTCTCCGAAACCTTCTGCATATGTGGCACAGCTATTTCCCACCACGGCAACGAGCCGAGATAGCTGTAGCCGACCTCAAGCAGACGCGGCGAAAGCTGGAACAGCTTTCCGTCGGTCTCGACGTAGCCCAATTCCACCAGCGTATGCAGCAGCCGACGCGCCGTCGCGCGCGGAAGCGAAACGACCTTGGCCGCTTCAGACAAGGTCATTCTCGGACGATTGCGGTTGAACGCGCAGATGACAGCGAGTCCCTTCACCAGCGATTCCACGCGCTTGACTGCGGTTTTCACCATTTCCTCCTTTTCACCCGCGACATTCGGATGGTTTGACAGCCACCCGTTACTGCGTAATCATAGTGAACAATAGTTCACAATGCGAACAAAAAGAAAATGGGACGAGCAGCTGGTAGCGGCGCCGTCGACAGGGAGGAAATGAGCGCGTGTCAGCCAACGTCATCAAGCTGGGTTTTTTAGGCGTCAACGTCGACCGTCACGAAGAAATGGCCGAGCACTATGGCCGCGTCCTCGGGCTTCCGCGTCTGGAGGATACCAAGAGCGAGGTCTATTTTTCTTGCGGCAGCGACGCCTACGCGATCAGCCTTCATCGCGGCGGACCGCGCGGCTATCGTCATCTCGGTTTTCAGATTGACGGCGAAGGTCCGCTTACGGACGTGCAGCAACGATTGACCGCGCTCGGCGTCAACGCGACGATCAAATCCGACCTGTTTTCCGGCATACCGTCCTGCATCGAAATCTCGGATCCGGATCAATACACGATTTACCTGTATCGCGATTCGGCGGCGCCCAAGCGAGGCTACGCCGATTCCGGCATTGTTCCTGATAAGCTCGGCCATGTCGCGCTATATGTCGGCGACGCGAAGAAGACCGCCTCGTATTACGAGCAGGCGCTCGGCTTCCGCTGGTCGGACTGGCTCGAGGACTTCTTTGTCTTCATGCGCTGCAACTCCGATCATCACAGCATGAATTTTATGAGCCACGAACGACGGGGCATCTTTCATCTTGCATTCGAATTGCATGATTGGGGGCATGTCGGTCGGTCGTGCGACGTGCTCGCGCAACACAAAGTGCCTCTGATCTGGGGACCCGGACGACATGGCATGGGACATAATCTCTTTACGTATCACCGCGATCCCGACGGCAACATCGTTGAACTGATCGCGGATCTCGACCGGATGTCCGACGAGCGGCTGGGTCACTTCGATCCGCGTCCCTATCATCAGGATTTTCCGCAGAAGCCGAAAGTTTGGAAGCGGGGCGCCATGGCGTCGAACATCTGGGGTGTCGAAGCTTCCGCCGAATTCTACAAGTAAGCGGTGCTCCCAGCCGCATGATGGATTCCAGGTCTGGAGAGCGACAATGAAAGCGGTTGTTTTCGACCGTTTCGGCCCGCCGGAAGTGTTGCGTTACATGGACGTGCCCGATCCCGTCGCGGGTCCACGCGATGTCGTAATTCGCGTCCATGCGGTCTCGGTGAACCGGACGCTCGACCTGGCCGTGAGGGAAGGAAAGTATTCACGGCCGATCCAGCTGCCGCACATTCTCGGTGTCGATCCGGTAGGCATCGTCGAGGAAGTCGGGTCCGATGTTGCCGAGCGGAAACCCGGAGATCGCGTGGCGACCTCCCCTTCCGTCCGTCCCGCAACGGCAACCGAGCCGCCGCTGATGCTCGGTGTAAATGTCTGGGGTGGCTACGCCGAATTCGTCAGAGTGCCCGTCGACGCAACCTGCGCCGTGCCGGACAGTCTGGATTTTCCGACTGCCTGCGTTGTGGCACGGCATATGCCCACGGCGTTTCACCTGCTGCGCGATCGCGCACTGCTGAAGGCGGGCGAGTGGGTGCTGGTGATGGGAGCCGCCGGCGGCCTTGGCAGCGCCGGCGTCCAGGTCGCAAAGCTGCTCGGCGCCAAGGTCATCGCCGGCGCGGGCAGCGACGAGCGCGCCGCTTTGGCCAAACGGCTGGGGGCCGACTTCGTCATCAATTATCACCGCACGGACCTGACGGCCGCCGTGCTCGATGCCACCGCCGGTCGAGGCGCCAATGTCGTTTTTGAGAATGTTGGCGATCCTGGTCTTTTCGCCCAGGCGATCAACGCAATGAGCCGCTTCGGACGCCTGGTAACGGCGGGCGCACATGGTGGCGGTGTGGTTCCGCTCGATATTCGCAAGCTCTACCTCAATCAGCTCTCGGTTATCGGTGCGACCGGACAATTGGCGTCCGACGTCGAAAGCAGCCTGAACGCGGCGGCGGACGGTCGCATAGCGGCAACCATCGACCGGGTGATGCCGCTTCGCGATGCCGCGCTCGCTCATGAACTGCTCGCCGCACGGCAAGAGCTCGGGAAGATCATTCTCAAACCGGATCTGCAATGAAAGAGCCCCTGAAGACATCCGTACTTGTTGTCGGTGGCGGTCCGGTTGGGCTGACGCTGGCGATGGATCTGGCATCGCGCGGCATCGACGTCATCGTTGCGGAGTTACGGTCGGCCGGCGAACCGCCCAGCCCGAAGTGCAATCATATTGCAGCTCGCAGCATGGAAATCTTCCGGCGCCTCGGCCTCGCCAAGGAGATCCGTGCCAAGGGGCTGCCTGCCGATCATCCTCACGACATCGTCTTTTGCACCACATTGACAGGCGACGAGATCACACGGATTCCGATTCCGCCGAGCGCCGAGCGCTACACCCGGACTGAAGGCCCGGATTGCTGGTGGCCGACGCCGGAGCCTCCGCACCGGGCCAATCAGATCTACCTCGAGCCGATCCTGTTCGAGAATGCGCGGAAGACGCCGAAAATAACCATCCTCAACAGAACATCAGTCGATTGCTACGAGCAGCATACGGATTGCGTTGTCGCGACCGCACGCGACCTCGACACCGACGAATTATTCACGATCAGCGCCGACTATCTTGTCGGTTGCGATGGCGGCAAATCCTGGGTCCGCAAATCGATCGGCGCCAAAATGGAAGGCACGCCTGTCGTCCAGATGGTGCAATCGACTTATATTCGCGCGCCGGACTTGATGTCCCGCATTCAAGTTGGCCCGGCCTGGATGTACATCGCAGTGAACCCCCGCCGTGGCGGAACCGCCATCTCCATCGATGGCGCCGACAGATGGCTGATCCACAACTACCTCTATCGGGAGACCGAGAACGAACAGACCGATCGCGATTGGGCGCTTCGCACCATCTTCGGCGTGGGGGCGGATTTTCAATATGAGGTCCTCAGCAACGAGGACTGGGTCGGCCGGCGCCTCATCGCCGATCGCTATCGCGATCGCCGCGTCTTCATCTGCGGAGACGCCGCACATCTGTGGATTCCCTTCGCCGGCTACGGGATGAATGCCGGAATCGCCGATGCGGCCAACCTGTCCTGGATCCTGGCGGCCGTACTCAAGGGATGGGGCGACGTATCCATGCTCGACGCCTATGAAAACGAACGCCAACCCATCACCGATCAGGTCTCGCACTACGCGATGAACATGGCGGTGGACAATATTCGCAAACGCGGAGGAGTTCCCGCCGAGATCGAGGCTCCGGGAGAACAAGGCGCGGAAACGAGAGCTCGTATCGGGCGAGAACTCTACGACCTCAACGTTCAGCAGTTCTGCTGCGGCGGATTGAACTTCGGATATTTTTACGACCGCTCGCCGATCATCGTCTATGATGGCGAAACGGCGCCGAGCTACACGATGTTCGAGTTTTCCCAGTCGAGTGTTCCTGGCTGCCACACCCCGCATATCTGGCTGGACGACACCTTACCGCTTTTCGACGCGCTCGGTCCTGACTATACGCTGCTTCGACTTGATGCCACGGTCAACGTCGATGAATTCCTGGCATCTGCCGCCCGGCGCGGCATTCCCGTCAAGTTGCTCGACATAACGGTGCCGGGCGCGATCGATATCTACAAGAGGAAGCTTGTTCTCTCCCGCCCCGACCAGCATGTCGCGTGGCGTGGTGACGAAGTGCCGACGGATTTAAGCGCGGTATTGGACTGCGTCTCGGGCACATCCGGACATTCCAGCATAAAAGTCGTCCAGCGAGAGCAGCGCTTGCACGGAACGGGAGCGGCAATATGAGCAAGTTCACCAGGATTCTGACGGCTGCCGCGGTCGTGGCCATCGCCACTGGCCTCCTTCCATCGGCCGGAAACACTCAAGCCGCGAAGAAATTCCGGCTCGGGTGGCCATCGCCACTCAGCGTTTCGATGGCGCACATCTCATTCGGAACAGAACTCGGTTTCTTCAAGCAACAAGGCCTTGAAATCGAGGTCAATTCCTCCACCCAAGGCTCGTTTCTAGTGATGCAGCAATTGCTCGCCGGAAATCTCGATGGCATCTATGTCGCGCTGGAGTCGCCTATCATCGGCGAGTTGATGCACAAGACGAAATTTGCTCTAAAATTTCCCTACAACTACATTCGCCGCTCGCTGTGGGAGATCGTCGTCCTCGACGAAAGCCCTATCCGCACACTGGAGGATTTGCGCGGCAAGACGATCGGGGTGGGCGGCGTTTCCTGGGGCAATGTGCCCGTCACGAAGGCGCTGCTTGCTTCCTCGGGAATAAAATCTGACGATTTCAGTTTCCTCGGCGTCGGCGTCGGCGGCCCTGCCTTCCGCGCGCTGACGACGAAACAAGTCGATGCGCTCAATCTCTACGAAACCATGCATGCGACGCTGGAAGCGAACGGCGTCAAACTGCGGCGCGTGCCGTTGCCGGCCGAATATACCGACCATTCGAGTCAGGGATTCGCGTTCCGGGAAGACCAAATCACCAACGGCGCGGACCTGGTGATCAGGTTTGGCCGGGCCATGGCGGAAAGTACGGTAGCCTGCAACGCCAATGTTGAAGGCTGCGTGAAGTCGTTCTGGAAAGAAAATCCGACTCTGAAGCCGATCGAAGGATCGGAAGAAGCAAAACTGCGTCGGGACTCGTACGTGGTACGTATGCGAATGGACCGGCTGTTATGGTTTCGGGATGGAGAGCCTCAACAGATCGGCCGATTTTCAGATGAGGACTTCAGGCTGGTGATTCAGGAATTGCAGCGTGGTGAGGTCATCCCGAAGACCGACCTTGCACCGAACCGCTTCTACACGAACGAGTTCATTGAAAAGATCAACGATTTCGACAAATCGGCCGTAATCGCCATCGCAAAGGCCTACAAATGACGGCAACGTCGAAGAGCCCTCCCAAGTTGCTCCTGGTCGAAGGCGGGCGTGAGGCAGGACTTCAGGACGCCTTGTCGCTGAGGGAGGTGTCGCTCAGCTATCAGACGGATCGCGGCGAAATTCCGGCGCTCAAGAATTTGACGTTTGGGATCAAGGAAGGCGAGTTCGTTTCCATTCTCGGACCATCGGGATGCGGCAAGTCGACGGTCATGAAAATCCTGTCGGGCTTGCTGCGCCCCACCTCGGGCGAGGCAACGATTGCCGGCGCGGAAGTAAAGGGGCCGCGCGCAGATGTCGGGATCGTATTTCAGCAGCCGACGTTGTTACCGTGGAAAAGCAATCTCGAAAACGTGCTGGTCCCGATCCGGGCCCAGCACTTGCCGATCGAGCCAAACCGCCGGAGAGCCCTTGAGTTGCTTGATCTGGTCGGTCTCGGCGATTTCAGCTCCCATTACCCACAAGACTTGTCAGGCGGCATGCAGCAGCGCGTCGGTATCGCGCGCGGCCTGGTCAACGATCCGAAAGTGCTGCTCATGGATGAGCCATTCGCGGCTCTCGACGCCATGTCGCGCGAAAACATGATGGCCGAGTTGCAGCGGATCTGGATGGCGACCCAAAAATCGATCCTCTTCATCACGCACTCGATTCCCGAAGCCGTATTCCTCTCCGACCGGGTCATCACATTCTCCGGAAGGCCAGGCCGTGTTGTCGACGAGATCGCAATCGACCTGCCGCGATCCCGGGACATATCGACGATGTCGATGCCGGAATTCAACCAGTACTGCTTCCACCTGAGAAGCCTGTTCAGCGACCGCTTGTAGAAAGGCGAAATATGAAACGGTTTCTCTATCCGCTGATTTCATTCTCGGTTTTTCTGGCCGCCTGGAGCGGCGCGCTCGTGCTGTTCGAAGTGCCGACCTACCTCGTGCCGTCGCCGACGGCTGTGGGAAACGCGTTGTGGCTGGGTTTGATCAAGGGTCAGCTTTATCCGCATATCTGGGCCACGCTTTCCGTGACCGTTATTGGATACCTGCTTGGCTGCACGATCGGGTTGCTGATCGGCGCGCTGACCGCCGAAGTCGAATTCGTCGACCGTCTGCTCCGTCCCTATGTCATAGCGCTGCAGTCGATACCAAAGGTCGCTCTCGCCCCGCTGATGATCGTGTGGTTTGGCTACGGCATGTCTTCGAAAATCGTGATGGTCGCCCTGATGTGCTTCTTTCCGGTTTTTGTAAACACCGTTGCAGGGATGCGGTCTGCCAACCCGGCCCTGATCGATCTGTATCGAGCCGTCTCGGCGTCCAGGCTGTCGATCGTAATGAATGTCAAACTGCCGACGGCGGCGACCTCGATCTTCGCCGGTCTTGAAGTCGCCGTCGTCCTTGCCTTGATTGGCGCGATCGTCGGCGAATTCATTTCCTCCACACGTGGGCTTGGCAATCTCATTCAATCTGCATCCACGACGCTCGACGTCTCCATGATGTTTGCTGCGGTCGCAATTCTTGCACTGATGGGCATTCTTGCAAGCGAGCTTCTGCGGCGGCTGCACCGCCGCGTCGTGTTCTGGGAACGTCCGCACGGTAGCTCGGCTGCGGCCGGCTAATCTGGCGCGGTCGATCCATATTCTCGTAACTGACAAAGGAAATGACCGTGGGCCAGTGGCATTTGCTCAATTATGAACTCAACGGGGCTGTCCGAAGCGGCATTCAGGTGGGTGAAGCCATCTTCGACATCGCCAGGGGATTGAATCAACCCGATCTCACCTCATCTGAAGCGATTTTTCGGCGCTGGAAGGAAACGAAAAATCTGCTGTCGGCCCTGGCTGACAGCTCGCCTACCGCCGCCCTCGTCGGCCGCGGAGCAACAATAGCCGCGCCCATTGCCAATCCGGGCGCAATCTATTGCGCGGGCGCAAATTATCGCGACCACATCGAGGAAATGGCCAAACGATCCGGCACCAAGCCGCTCGATCCGCGCGCGGCGAATATCGAAACCTGGTTCTTCCTAAAGACGCCGATCTGCATCACCGGACCAGATGCCGCCATCGAGCTGCCGTCCTACAGCAACGCCATCGATTGGGAGGCCGAGCTCGCGGCAATCATCGGTATGACGGCCCGCGATGTGCGGCCGGAAGACGCACTGGACTACGTCGCCGGGTATACCATCGCGAACGACTTGTCCGCGCGAGATCACTCGAAGCGGGACGGCGTGGCCGATCTTTCGCCGTTCAAGTGGGATTGGCTGGCTCACAAAGTTTTTGACGGCTCTTGTCCGCTGGGGCCGTGGATGGTTCCGGCTTGGGATATCCCGGAGCCGCAGTCCCTGCGCATCTCGCTGTCGGTCAACGGCATCGTCAAGCAGGACTCAAATACGTCGCAAATGATCTACTCGGTAGCCGAGCAGATTTCCCAGCTTTCGCGCAAGCGCACGCTGCTGCCGGGTGACTTGGTCTTGACCGGAACGCCAGCAGGCGTTGGCGCGCCCCGCGGGGAATTCCTGCGCGACAAGGACGTTGTCGAGGTGGAGATCGAGAAGATCGGCCGATTGCGGAACACAATATCTAAACGTCCGAGCGCCGGATAAAACCGGGGCGATGGAATCTGGCGGGCAGCCGTGCGTCGTGGCGACGCTTATGCTGCGCGGTCTTTGCCGAGGATGAACCGCGCCGCGCTTTTCCCGATCATGATGGTGGGAGCGTTTGTGTTGCCCGAGACAAGCCGCGGCATGATCGAAGCGTCCGCGACCCGCAAACCATCAACGCCGCGCACCCTCACATTGGACGGTCGCCGCTGGTTGTGGTCTGGTAGAAGCCAACGCCCTCTTGCCGGGCCCCGTTGAAGTCTTCGCTGTAGGGAATGCCGACCTGCTGGGCCGCGCGGAAGGCGTGAAATCGGGCATGGCGACTTACTTCGCGAGCCCGATCGTACCCCCTCGACAACCCGTTCGGCACGAGGTTGTCGCCGATGTCTTAGGGACGATGTCTCCGGGCTGGACATCGCAGTGCTGGCGGAGAGAGTGTCGGTCAATCCCCGTTGAAAAATAAAGCATTTTCGACCTTCGTAAACCGAAACCCACGAATTCAACTACGCACGAAAATGGAATTTCTTGTGCGCGGACTCGTCTAGTCGCAACCGCGAACTCAGCGTGTTGCTGGCCGGCTTTGACCCCGGAGCAGACCCGAAAGTTTACTTTTCGTTGCGCTGACGTAGGTTGATTGTGAGAGAACTCTCAATGAGGAGCCACAAATGTGGCGGCACGGATTAATCGGACTGCTCGCTGCTGTCATTATGACTGCTCCCGCTGCCGCAGCTGGCCTCAAGTTTCTCACTGTGCCGGCTGACGCAAGCGGGCCTGCGATCACAGTCGCGGTCTGGTATCCGTCCGCCGATAAACCCTCTCCAGTTACATTCGGTGACTTCACAGTGCTTGCGGCGCAGGAGGGCAAAATCGACGGCCACGGGTTGCCGCTCGTCGTCCTCTCGCATGGGCGGGGCGGGTCATTTGTCGTGCACCACGATACGGCCGAGCAGTTGGCTGACGCGGGATTTGTTGTGGCGGCGCTCGACCATCCCGGTGATACCGCGCTCGACAAGAGCCTGTTTTACGATTTGTCGATCTACAAGCAGCGTCCCCTGGACGTGAAGCGTGTCATTGACTTCCTCCTTGCCGGCGTTTCGCCTTTGGCGACAACAATCGATCCAAATCGAATTGGTATCTACGGGTTCTCACGGGGAGGCTATACGGCTCTCGTCGCCATCGGCGCCAATCCCGATTTCGCGCTCGGGTTGCCACTATGCGAGGGACGGACGGACAAGATCTGTGATCAGCTTCGGGCGCAAGAGTATCCCAAAGAGCCATTGACGCACGATCGCCGGATCAAGGCTGCTGTTGTAGCTGATCCGGTTTCCGCCTTCTTCACTGCCGAGGGTCTCTCAAGCGTCACGATCCCGGTGCAGTTATGGGCTTCGGAAAAGGGTGGCGATGGCATCGAGCCGAAGACCGTGGAGGCCGTGAACACGGCGCTCAAAGCGCCGCATACATTCACGAAGGTGGAGCATGCAGGGCACTTTTCGTTCCTGACAGTCTGCCCGCCGAGATGTATCGAAAAAGGTCTGGTCATCTGCAACGACCCACCCGATCTAGACCGGGCGCAGTTTCACGAGCAGTTCAACGGCGCGCTCATCAAGTTCTTCCGCGCCTACCTGTAGTCGGTCGGCTATCGTCTCCAGGCAGACCTTGGCCGACATCAGCGCCCAAGCCATCAAGCGGGATGGCGGCGTCCTCGATATTTTCGCTGCTTGCCCTCACCCGTCTCCGCGAGTCGTCGGGAAAGCCGTACCGTTTGAGCGAGGACGGCCGTGTATTCCCCTCGCAAGATCCGTCCTCCGAACCCACATCAAAAACCTACGGTTTGAGCGGCGATTAGAGGTACCATCGCAGACTAGCCGCAACAGCCTTTATCACGCAACCCATTGTTTTTGCTGTCGATTCTACCAATGAGATAAGGAGGAGAAGAGCGTAGTGGCGGACGACCCCTCCTCCGAACCCACCATCAAAAAATTCAGTTTGCCGGGTGATGGCTCGTTGATTTCGCTGTCAATTCGGAAAATCGCATACAGGGCGTCTGTGGCGTGGCGGAGAGAGTGGGATTCGAACCCACGGTACGGTTTCCCGCACACACGCTTTCCAAGCGTGCGCCTTAAGCCACTCGGCCATCTCTCCGGAGGCGCTTTCTTGAAGGGGCAGGACTGATTTTGCAAGGGACGCCGGGGGCGGCTGTCAAAATTTCCCCAATTCATTGAATTTATTCGGTAATTCTGGTCGCCCGGCGTCCGATAATTGGCGCTTTGTCGGGCCTTGAACCGGAATCCGGCCACGATCGACGATGATAAGTGGCAACCCAAACGGTAGAGGACGGCATGATGATCACGCGGGCGCTTCAATTCTCCATCCTGGCATCCGCGCTTGCGTTGGGCGCCGCCGGCCCGGCGGTGGCGCAGTCCTGCACCCGGCAGGGGGTGGACGTGACCTGCGACGACGGCAGGCGCGGGATTTTCGCCACCGAATCCATCATCTGGGCGGACGGCACGCGATCGAACCTGGTCTCGCCGCATCCGAGCGTCATCATCGGCAACAAGTCGTCGGTCGTGATCGGCCCCGGCGTGTTCGTCGGCAACGGCAAGGGCGGCATGGTGCCGATGGAAAATCCGAGCGCACCGAACAAGGCGCGCTGCCCGGTGCTGGACGGCGTGTCGTATTGCTATTAGACGCGATCACTGAAGGCTGGCGGCGTCTCTCAAACCCTCATGGTGAGGAGCACGTAGCGCGTCTCCGGACGATGCTTCGCATCCCCGGGCGAACCATGAGGCCACAGACCGGCCTTCATCCTTCGAGACACCGCGGAGCCTGTCATCGGGCGCGCATTCGCGCGACCCGTTGGCGGTTCCTTCGGAATAAGCGCAATTGCGCTTATTCCTGAGATGAGGAAGCTAGCTCGGAAGAGCTGCTTGAGACACTAGTGATACCGCGCGCCGCCGTTGGTGGCGGAGCGAACCGGCCATAGCGCGGGCTCGGTCACCACGGGCACCAACTCCTCCCTGTCGAGCCGGCATTCGTGCAGCGCGTCGGTGAAGTCGGCGAACCATTGCTGGATCGTGTGGCCACGCAGCTTCGCCATCATCGCCTC
>Ga0207689_10000601_pt1 | contig 34471 bp, 18 predicted proteins | sample KBSMisM52_FD_184312 | JGI IMG/M metagenome (GOLD analysis project Ga0207689, IMG submission 184312) | Miscanthus rhizosphere microbial communities from Kellogg Biological Station, Michigan, USA - KBS Miscanthus M5-2 (SPAdes) (version 2) | ecosystem: Host-associated > Plants > Roots >...
GCAACTGTCCAGCTCATTAACGTCGGCACAAACGTAACCCGTGTCACTACGAGCGACGATTCTGGAAACTACTCGTTCCCGAGCGTGGCTCCCGGCGCCTACAAAGTTTCTGTAGATGCTAGTGGTTTCAGGAAATCTGAAGTCAATGTCACATTGCTGACTGAACAAAACCTGAATGTGCCCGTCAGCTTGAAAGTTGGCTCGACGACCGAAGCCATCACGGTCACGACCGAAGTGCCGGTAGTCGATACTTCGGACAGCCGCAACCATCTGACTCTGGAGAATCAAGCCGTAGCACAGCTGCCCATCCAAGGCCGAAACTTGGTCACGCTAGTGACAATGGCACCAGGAGTTTCCGGTTTGGGAACAAGCGGGACTGCTGGCGCTCCGGGGTCTGGAGCAGATAACTTCTCTACAGAAACAGCGGTTGATGCCAGCGCCAACGGCCAAGGCGCCGATAACAATCAATACGTTATCGATGGCCTTGATGTCACGAGCGGAATTCGACAGGGCGTCTTAAACCTGACTCCCACACCTGACTCCATCCAAGAAACCAGTATTCAGGTGAATACGTTCTCCAGTGAACACAGCCGCGCTGCCGGATTGGTCGTGGCTTTCACCACCCGATCCGGGACGGACCAGTTTCATGGTTCAGCAGCCGACTATTTCAACTATCAAGGGATGTTCGCGGCGCAGCATTTCCAAGGGTTTCCGTACAAGAAGTTTCACTCCAATGACTTCTCGTTTGCTGTCGGTGGTCCCGTGATTCCGCACCATCTTTTCTTCTACTTCGCTGCGGAGCCACGGCGCGGATCGAATGCAGCCGGTGGTCAGGTTACCTTCGCGGATCCCGACTTCTTAACTTTCATTTCTGATCCCGCCAACGGTTTGTCCAATACAGTCGGGACGCACATTCTGACAACGTATCGCCCCACGGGTCTCAGCAACATCACTGTCACGCAGACCGCGTCAGGGGTTCTCGGTGCAGCCAATTGCAACACGGCAGCTACGAACTTTATTCCTTGCGGTACCAACATGATCGATCAGGGATTATTTGGCGCGACGGCAATTCGCAATGGAACGCAGTATTTTGCCCGCCTGGATCCGGTATTCAAAAACGACCGGATTTATGTCAGCCTTTACAGGACTTTGCTGACCAGTGGCGCTCCAACTGCTTCCCCGCAATTCTCCAGCCTCAATCCAACCTGGCAGATCGCGGGGCAAACAACCTGGGCTCACACCTTTTCACCAACTTTGCTGAATGAACTCAGCGCGGGTATGAACAGGGTGGAGGGTAACCTCGCTACCGGTGCCAAAGATTACACCGTTCCCAATATCACTGCGGGTATCAGCCAACAATTGGGAGCAGGATTTGCGCAGGGCGACTTTATTCAACACAACTACCACTGGCGTGACGTTCTAACGCACGTCCGTGGTGCTCATACGCTGAAGTTTGGTTATGAAGGCTGGTTTGGGGATGACGTAGAAAACTTTCAAGGCCCCTGGGCAACTCCAGCTTTCAACTTCAACAACATCCTGGCCCTGGCGCAAGATGATCCCAACACCGAGGGCGGAGTTTTCTATGATCCCTCCACGGGCACACAGCGACTGGCCAACTGGGATGCAGCTTCCAAGACCTTCGGCTTATTTGTAGAAGATACCTGGAAGGCACGGAAGAACTTGACCTTAACTTTGGGTCTTCGCTACGACGATAGCGGCAACCCATACTCTCGGAATGACACCACCATCTTCGGAAACTTCTATTTAGGCTCTGGTTCAACCATTCAGGATCAGGTTGCCGCCGGAATTGCTAAGCCGACTAAACACGCTCTTACCAGCGCCGTCAACAACCTGTGGAGCCCGCGCGTTGGCTTCGCATGGGATCCCAAGGGAGACGGCAACTGGGCCGTGCGCGGCGGATTTGGCGTCTACTACAACTGGCTGACCGCGGCGAACATTCAGGAAGAATTCCGCGGCAATCCTCCGGGATTGGTCGCGCCGACTTTCATCCGTGGCGGAACAGCAACAGCGGACGCACCTATCTTTGTCCAAGGTAACTCGAGCACGCCGCCTTTCGGATTTGTCTACCCGACGTTCCAGGGAGGTCTTAATGCAGCGGGAGGACAAGTGGGTGCCAACCTCAATATCGGAGGTATCGATCCAGAAGTTAAATCTCCAGTCGCCGATGTCTGGTCGTTGGGAGTGGAAAGGCGAGTTTCCCGTGTCTTGTCTGCGGCCGTGGGCTATTCGGGATCGCACTCCTACAATATTGTTAGCGGCGGAAACAGCACCACCAACGTTTCTTATGGAGTCAACTTCAACGTCCGCGACAATGACTTAATCCTGAACAACTCGACCACCAACCTAACCCGACTGAATCCTAACTTCGGCGCAATTACCTATGCTCAAAATGATCGCCATGGAAACTACCAAGGCGTTTATTTTGAGCTGAAGGGGCATTTTTCGCGCGGCTTCCTGGATTTGTCTTACACCCATTCTTCGTCAAAGGATGACGCCGGAGTTTACCCAACACCGTTTAATCCTGGCGCGTATTACGGACCATCCCTCTGGGATATACCAAACCGCGTATCAGCCAGCTTCAACTACTCGCTTAAGGGCCTGAAGGATGGCAAAGGGGCTCTCGGTCGAGTAACAGGTGGTTGGGGAATCAGCGGCACGAGTATCTATCAATCAGGTACACCATTTACAGTCAATGTAACCAACAATTACCGGCCAGTTTGTGCCACAACGACCAATTGCCCGTCGGCCGGCAACCCTGCCATTGGCTATGCTGCTTCGAGCGGCGACTACAACGCCGACGGAGTCAACAACGACTTTCCCAACGTGTCCGCCTATAAACAGGACACCAGCAGGAAAGCTTTCCTGACCACAGGTTCTCTCGTGGCCTCTAATTTCTCGGTTCCGACGTTCGGTTCAGAAGGAACGGAAAAGACAGGGCAGTTCCGCCAACCGAACTTCTTTGAAACCGATGTCAACTTCTATAAGGACACCAAGATCACGGAACGGGTGAATTTCCAATTCCGCTTCGAGGTGTTCAACATCTTTAACCGACCCAATCTGATCAACGTTGATAGCAACTTCAATGACGTGGCTGGTATTGGCAACGGAAACTTCGGCAAGGCGACCAATTCGCACTTGCCAAGATGGTGGCAAATCGGAGGAAAGATCTCCTTCTAACCACAATCCATTAACCCGCAAAAGAGCCGGACTCCCTTCCCCACGAGGGACCGGCTCTTTCCATTTAGAATTAGAATGCCAAGGATGCGTGCAAAAGGAACCATCTGCCTGTTGTTCGCGCTTGTCCTTTGTTCCTTTTGTTTATCTGCTCAACCGGCACAGTTCGAAACCATCAAGCTGGCGCTGCAGAATAAAGATTTCGACAAGGCCATCCAGCTCCTTCAGCCTGCTTTGAAGGCTTCTCCCGAAAATGCACAACTTTGGTCGATGCAAGGCACTGCATATGCGGGAAAAGGTCAGACAAAACAGGCTTTGTCCTCATTCCGCAGATCGCTGAAAATTTCCCCTGATTTGCTTCCTGCCTTGGAGGGTGCAGCACAGATCGGATTCGAGTCCAGCGATCCAGCGGCTATTCCAATCATTGAACACATTCTTCGCCTTCGCCCCAAGGACACCACCAGTCACGCGATGTTAGCGATCCTCGAATATCAGCAAGGGAAATGGGCTACGGCAGTCACACATTTTGAAAATGCCGGATCGCTATTCGATTCTCAGCCGAGAGCGCTGCATGCATACGCCACCTGCCTGGTGAAGCTCAAACAATATGACAAAGCCGTAAATGTTTTCGAGCGCACCGTAGCCCTTAATCCGCAAGATCAGCATGAGCGCCAACTGCTGAGCGCAATTCAGTTGATGGCTAATCGTCCAAACGATGCACTAGTAACCCTCGAGCCGTTGCTTCAGTCGAATCCGGATACCGGAACTCTTGAACTCGCCGCTCGAGCTTACGAGGCCAAGAAGGACACCTCCCGGGCGGTGAGCACTCTGCAACAAGCGATTTTGCTCGATCCGAAGAATGTAGATCTTTATGTGGACTTCGCCAGCATCTGCTACACGCATGGATCGTTTCAGGTAGGCGTCGACGTCCTGAACGATGGCCTGGCGCTCCAGCCCAGTGCGGCGCCGTTGTATTTTGCCCGGGGAATTCTGTATATCGAGTTGGCGCAATTCGAAAAGGGAGAAGCGGACTTCGAGAAAGCTAACGAACTGGATCCGAGCCAGTCACTCAGTGCCGCAGCGCAAGGCATCGCCGCGGCGCAGCGGAATGATTTCGATCGCGCGTTGACCAAGGTTCAGGAGTCGTTAGCACAAAAGCCCGACGATCCTCTCATGCTTTATCTGCAAGCGGATATCCTTGCTGCTAAAAACTCCGATACGAATACATCTGATTTCCGACTCGCCATGCGATCGGCTCAGAGGGCAGTGGCCCTACGTCCGTCACTTGGCGCAGCTCATGGCGTGCTCGCCAAGCTGTACATGCAATCAGAAAAATATTCTGAGGCTATTGAGCAATGCCGTAAGGCGCTTGCAATTGATCCGTCCGACCAAACCGTGGTCTACCGCTTGATTCAGGCTTTGCGAAAAACAGGAGATAGAAACCGCGAGATTCCTGATCTGCTAAAACGTCTAGCCTCCTTGCGTGAGCAAGCAATACAAAAAGACAAAGAACGTTACCGCTTCAAATTAGTGGATTGAGAACCAGGGAAAATTATCGCGGCAGTTCCGGCTGCCCGTTAGGTTCTTTGGGCTCGACTTCGTAGAGTTTGTACTGATTGGCCGCTCCCTCCTGCTCGCGCGATTCACGCCGCAAATCCGCCAGGCGCTTCACCAGATCTGCCATTTCCGTTCCAGAACTCCCACTCTGCCGAAGAGCCTGAATCAGATGATAGAGCGACTCTTGATCTGAGGGGTTGGTTCGCAAGGCTGCTCTGCACTGCGCAATGGCGAGATCGAGTTGGCCCGCCTTCAAGTAGAGACTGCCTAAGATATCCCGTGGCAAAACAAAATCGGAATTGAGTTGCGTGGCTCGTGTGGCTGCGGCAATTGCTTCTTTGAACTCGGGCGTACCGGGCGCCGTACCTTTCTGCATCAAAATTTGCGCCTTCAAATAATAGAGAAACGCTTCCTTGGGATGAACTTTGATTTGCGAGTTCACCGTCGCCAACGCATCATCGAGGTTGCTCTGCTGAATTTGCGCCATCCCCTGTGCAATTGCACCGGACGATTCGCGCGGATTGAGTCGAGTGGCAGTCTGAAAATCGGTTTGTCCCTTATCGTATTGTGCCATTTGTATAAAGAGGACCCCGCGTGCCACATAAAGAGGGGCGGCATTGGGAAGATGCTTTAACCCTACATTCACCATATCGATTCCAACTTGAAATGATTGGTGGTTGAAAGACAGCGCGGCGAAATCAATGTAATACTTAATCTTTTTAGGGTTGGCCACTATCGCCTGCCGCAGCAGTTGTACGGCCTTGGGAGTATCGCCTTGTCCTTCGTACGCAGTCGATGCCAAGGCCAGCACATCAGGTTCAGGTTCCTGCAGTGCGAGCAGCGGCTGGAGCGTTTCCACGGCATCTTTCCCTTGATGAGCCGCTAATTGGGCACTTGCGAGAGCGAATCGCGCATGGGGATTATCGGGAAATTGGGTAACTAGCTGCTGAAATAGGCCGGCGGCGTCCTGCGGTCGATCTAACTCCATCAGACAGCTTCCATACTCCGCCAGTGCCGATGGTTGAGAAAAGATAAGCTGCGCGCTCTGCTCGAAATGTTTCACGGCCATCGTACAGTCATGCTGCTTGTAAGCGGCGACAGCCAGCATGGCGTGCGCAGTGAGATCATTTGGCCGCTGTCGCAGAATTTGGTTCAAGTGCGGGATAGCATGTGCACTGTCGGATTGATATTCAAGCTGGACTGCTCCTTCAAGCGCGGGAAGATTGTCCGGAGAAATGGCAAGCGCCTTGTGGAATGAAGTCAGCGCTTCCTTATTCTTGCCAAGTCCGGCGAGAGACACCCCCTGGAGCATCCACAGCCTGGCGTCCTTCGGCGATTGTTTTAACGCAGACTCGGTAAGCTGAAGGGCTTGAGTAAAATCTCTGGCCCGCAACGCCGACTGGATCGCCTGAGCTGGATTAGGAGCGTTCTGCGCAAAACCTGCAACAGATAGCGTCAACGCGAGACAAACAGCTGGGAGCCTTGGCGACATACTTAAAACGCAACTTCGACTGGATGACCATCAAATTCTACCGTGCGGGTTGCGTCTTGTAACTTCAGTTCTATTTTCCGGCGCCCCAAACCGCGTGAGCCATCGGCGAGACGCAACACTAAGCTTCGGCGCGCATCATTCCAGTTCATTTGCGTGCCCATCCACTCACCCTTACGGTAGTTGAATGATTTGCCATCATCCTCATACAACAAGAACGAACCATCGGCGCCCGGATAGATAGAAATGGACAATGGCTCATCCACTTTTTCTTCCGCATATTGTTTCACTGGACCAAGTGGAACAACTGCTCCAGCACGAACATAGAGTGGCGTAGTTTCCAAATCTACGGGGCGGACAATTTCGCGGCCACCTTCAACACGCTCGCCAGTCCAGTAGTCATACCATCCGCCCTTCGGCAGATAGACTCGCCGCGAAGTCGCACCTTGCTCAACCACCGGCGCAACCAGAATGTCGCGCCCCCACAAATATTCATCACCACGAGCAACAGCCTGAGGGTCATCCGGATAGTGCAGCCACAGCGAACGCATGATCGGCATCCCGCTGAGCGCGCACTCTCGCACCGCGCTATATAAATAAGGAAGCAGGCGATAGCGTAGTTCCAGATATTTTCGGCAAATCACCTCAACCTGCGGATTGTGAAGTTGGCTGGGGTCGGGAGTGTCGGCACCGTTATAGCTGCTGATTTCTACTGGCCCTGGATCGCCGGTGTTCCATCCCCAGGGTAGACGCAGTTTCCAGGTACGCCCGTGACTGCGGAACAAGGGACAGAACGCGCCGAACTGAAACCAGCGCAAAAACAACTCAGCTGTAAATTCTTTGGTGGGAACAAACCCGCCGATATCGGTGCCCCATAGCGGAATGCCCGTCAGTGCCGTATTGATCGCAATCGGAATGTGAGTTTTGAGCGTTTCCCAGGTCGAGAATACGTCGCCCGACCATAAGAAGGACGCGTAACGCTGCATGCCAGCATACCCATTGCGATGCAGAGCATAAGGACGTTCATTGGGACGGTCGATCTGCGGTCCTTCCCAGTACATTCGATTGCGCACTAAACGCGATTTGATGTCGAGCGAATCGCCTTCATCCGGCCACCATCCATCTACTCCCAATGCGAAATCTTTACGATGTGCATCCCAATGGCATCCCGCTTCTTCTTCGTCAAATCGTGCGGCATTGCACGGATCAGATGCATTCCCGCGGAGTTCGTCGGTAAGAATCACGGCATGCAGGGAGATCTTGAAATGGTCCTGATGCAGTTCATCCAAGATTTTTTTGGGATCAGGAAACACGCGCGAGTTCCATGAGAATGCACCGTTCGCTGTGTTCCATCCTGATGGACAGAACCCGGTGCCGAGATAGATCAATGCATCGCAAGGCAGTTTCTTCTCACGAAAAGTCTTTGCTTCGGACAGCACTTCTTCCCTGCTGGCCAATGTGCGATGCGATTGCTGATAACCCAAACTCCATAACGGCGGCATCTCCGGATGCCCTGTCAGACGGGCGTATTCGGACATGATGATCGCCGGTTCATTTGAGCCAACGATGAACATGTCCAGGGGCAACGCCCGCTCAGGGCTCTCCGGTGTAAATTTACCTTCCGTGCCGGTTAGATCAAATGTTCCATGCGGATGGTGGATGAACATCGCCCATCCCGATGTTCCGATGATCCAGGGAATGGCCACGCGTGCGCCGTGCGTCCGCAATTTGTAGCCGCTCTGGCCATTGCGCGTGGTGTCGGTGAGCCCGCGGCGATCAAACTGTGGTCCACCTTCTCCGAGTGCGAGCAGAGGAGAATTGCCGGCCTCAAATGTAACGACTCCACTGTCTTCTACTTTGATGCGTTGAACTGGAGCGCCTTTCGCGGTTGTGATCGCGAAGGTCAGAGGACTGGATGAAACCGCAATATTAAGGTCTCCGCAGCGGGCGGTGCCGGTAGGAGTTTCTCCGCGGACCTTCAGTGCCGGATCGCCCCACGAACTCTTAACGAGTGAACCATCCGCGGGAATAGAAACCAATTGCCTATCTTTGACAGGAATCACGCTCAACCTGACGGTATGCGCGCTGACCGATACAACCTGGATTTCGACATCGGCGGCTGTGCTCGATTCGGCAGCGATTCCTGTGCGAGGCAGAAGGAGCGCCGCCGAAGCAGCGCCCATCGTTTTCAATAGGTCACGACGGTTATAACGATTCATCTTTCAAGGGTCCGTTCTTAACCGCGAGTATAAGGAATCCAGACTTGCATCGGCGAAGGTTCACGATTCGCCCAGGCATAGTAGGGGATGAGCGCCAGACGCTCCTTGCGCGTTTTCGGCGAAGTCCCGGAAGTTGGTTGATAGAGCGGCTGTTCAGCCGAAGGAGTTTCGTAGACCATCCCATCGTGGCGCAAGACGGCCACACCATCCAGCAGGTCGGCTTTGTATTCCACTTGGAATTCCTGACTCAGCTTTGGAGTCAGCGCAAAGGAAACATCAGACAGATGAATGCCGCTTGGCTGGTCCGATTGTTCCATGCAGAAAATGATCGGTCCGCGCTGCACTGCGACTCGGCCAGCGTCCTCAGCGACGCGCGGGTTGGATACGATAATCTCTGTAGTAATTGGGAAGTCGAGAGTAACGCTGTCGCCAGATTTCCAATTCCGCTTGATCGGCAGATATTGTCCAGCCTGAGCACCTTCGACAGCCTTCCCGTTCACCGCAACCTTGGCATTGCGCACCCAGCCCGGGATCCGCACAAATAAAGTAAACTCCGTCGGCTGCGCAGGAGAGACATTCATGCGCACTGATCCTTCCCAGGGATAGTTTGTTTTCTGCTCGATCTTCAGCGGCGTGCCGTTTTCCAGATGCCAGTCCAGCAGCGAATTGTCGTAAAGGTGCACGTAGACACCGTCTTTGCTGGTGCTGTAGAAGTATCCCGGCAATGAACCGAAGGTGCGCTCTAGATTCGGTGGGCAGCAGGTTGTGTCGTACCACGGATTGCGGATCTGTTCGCCGAGCCCTTTGTCATAAAGAGATGGATCGAATGCCAGCGGATTGCGATAACAATAGGTCGTGCCATCGAGCGACATGCCCGAATTGATTCCGTTATACAGAGCACGCTCGATAACATCGACAAACTTCGATTCGCCACTCGCGGCCAACATGCGCCAGTTCCACATCATGTTGCCGATAGCAGCGCAGCTTTCGCCGTAGGCCTGTTCGTTCGGCAGTTCGTACGCTTCGCCGAAAGCCTCTCCCGCCCCACGCGCGCCCACGCCGCCGGTGATGTACATCTGATGTTTCGCGAGGTCTTCCCACAGCACGTTCAACGTTTTCCAATAGGCGGGATCGCCGGTTTCCATGTAGTAGTCAGTTGCGCCGCAGCACGCATACATCGCCCGTACTGCGTGCCCCTCCAACTTTGTGCGACTAGTAAAAGGAATTCCGCAGAACATGTAGACGATCGACCGCCGCGTCAGGTCTGCGCGCTCGTCGCCGTGCAGAATGTATCCAGCGAGATCCACGTATTGGCGCTTGCCAGTCGTACGATACAGCTCGATCAATGCCATCTCGATTTCCGGGTGGCCGGAAATAATAGGCTTTTGATTTGGACCGGGACCATAGTTCGGGATCAGGAAACCATCCACAAACTTCATGCCAGCATTCATGAGCGTGTCATCGCCGGTAGCGCGATAGTAGGCGATTGCGCCCTGAATCATGTGTCCTAGGTTATAGAGCTCGTGCCCCACTTCCTGCATGTGCGGCTGCATGCGCTCGGGCTTGTGGTCACCTTGAAAATATGTGTTGAGATATCCGCTCGGTTCCTGTACGGCAACAATTTCGCGGATAATTCCATCGGTTTTCTTGCGCAGTTCTGGCTGATCGCCTGACTGCAAAACCCATCCCACAGCTTCAGTCCACTTGTACATATCAGAGTCGGAATAGAACGGGCCTTTCTCCGGCTCCGTGCTTTTGCCGACCAACCGACGATAGTTGTCCATGCGGCCATGCTGTTCAAGTTCAGTCAGCATCGAGGGAATACTTTTCTCAAGATTAATTTTGCGGCGCTTGGACCAGAAACCTTCGGTGATGGTAACGGCCCGAACTGGCACCGTGTGCAGCTTCGCATAAGGAGAATTTGCTAGGTTCAGTACGCCTTGGTCTTTCCATGGCAGGGCCGTCGTCGCTGCATCAAAGGGCGCAATATGAGTCGAATATGATGACAGACTGTCCAGTGCTGCGGAAAATGCCGGCCGAGCTAGTAATGATGCAGCTGTCGAAGTGACTGCCGTAGAGAGAAAACGTCGACGAGAAAAATCCTTCCGATCAGAACCCATTTGCAGACGCCTCCTGCGGTGCACGTACGGCGATGCGCTGATTTTAGAGGAAAAGAAAATTTGGGGAAACGTTTACTTGTACTATTGACTTTATCGCCCTGACCGCAGATATTAATTGATTGGTCGTACCAATTTACCGCCTGCAGGAAGGCACGGCTTAGCGTTTCGACCAGTCCGCTTTGGGCGAGATTCCAGCCCCTTCTTTTGCCACCAGTAAAACGTCCACCGGAACAGCTTTGAACTTTTCCTGCAACCCGCTGGGCCAGCGGATTTCAACATCGGCGGCCGTCTCTGCACCCAGACCAAAATGTAGCCGCGAATCGTTGACCGAGTAAAAACTGGATTGGCTCAGCACTTCCTGGACCTGGATCTTTTTTCCGTAGCGAACGAGCACGCGAGCTCCGATCGCGCTGCGGTTTGATTTTGTGCCAATCAGCTTGAGCTTCAGCCAGTGATTTGTGCCGCGCATATCATTACGCAACAACGAAGGCGGCTCGTTGAGATTGATCACCAAAATATCCAGGTCGCCATCATTGTCAAAATCGCCAAACGAACATCCGCGACTGCAGTGGCTGGCAGCAACACCAGGCCCGGCTTCTTCTTTCAACTCCTCAAATGTTCCATTCCCTAAATTGCGAAAAACCGCGCGTGGCGTATTGGTTGGGTAGCTGGGGAGTTTTTTCTCAACCTGCGGATAGACTGAACCGGTGGCCATGAACAAATCCGGCCAGCCATCGTTATCGAGGTCGACGATGCCCGCTCCCCAACAGACGTAGCGCGTCTCGACTCCGATCTTGGCGGGAAGCGTTACATCGTCAAAGTTTCCCTTTCCATCATTACGATAGAGGCCGTTGGTGTCATCGGCAAAGTGCGTCTTGAACAAATCGAGAGCACCGTCGAGGTTGTAATCGCCGACGCCGATCCCCATGCCGGCCTGCTCCATGCCATCCGCACTGAGCGCCACTCCGCGCAGTACGCCTTCCTCCCGGAAGGTCCCGTCATGGTTATTCATCAACAGCAGGCTGGGCGTGGAATCACAGGCAACATAAATATCAGGCCAGCCATCGTTATCAAAGTCGGCGGAGACGACAGTCATGCCGTAGCTCTCATCCAATTTTGAAATGCCAGCTTCCTGGCTGACATCGGTGAACTTTCCGTTTCCATTGTTGCGATAAAGAGAATGCCGCCCTGTAGGCAGACCACGCGGACCACACTCCACAGGAATGCCCTTCCAATTGCAATTGCTGTTGGCACCGGGCTTCGGAACGCGGGCAGCGTCAAACTGCAGGTAGTTGGACACGAACAGATCGAGATGTCCGTCGCGGTTGTAGTCAAGGAAAGTACAACCGGCGCCGTAGCGGGTTGTCTCGGTCCACAAGCCCGCTTGCTTGGTCACATCGGTAAATGTTCCGTCGCCGTTGTTGCGATACAGCTTGTTCTGGCCAAAGTAGGTGCAGAACAAATCTTCAAAGCCATCGTTGTTGTAGTCGCCAACGCAAACCCCGCAGGCCCAGCCAACGTCGGTGAGACCAGCTTTTTCGGTCACATCGATGAATGTTCCGTCCCGATTATTTTTGTAGAGCCGATTCCCCGCACCGGCTGGCGCTCCCGACATGCGTGTCCCGCTGAGCAGAAAAATATCCATCCAACCGTCGTTGTCATAATCAAAGAACGCACAGCCACAGCCAACGGCTTCGAGAATGTAGTCGTTGCTGTCCGGGTTTCCATAAATCACCGGATGGATTAGGCCAGCGGAATTGCCGACATCTACGAAATGCGCATTAAACGGACGCCCTGAAGGCGCAGGTTTCGCCTGCGCCTTCACCTCTCGTGACGCGACTCCCTGGCCCAGCAATCTGCCCGCTGAGGCCAACATCGAAGTCAGGACGAATGTGCGCCGGGTTATTTTCATCGGCTGGGGCTCGGAAAGCGATTACTTATTACGCACTATAAATTATTTGTCTGCGGCAGTGTCAGCAGTCCCTTCAGCAGGTTCTTTTTTTACGCCTGATTTCTTAAGTTTGCTGAATACCGAATCGTCCGCAGCTTTGGTGAGGCTTTTCGTTTTGGCGAATTCGACAGCAGCTTCCTGCTTCTTTCCCATGGATTGATACAGCCGCGCCATCCGCCAATGGACATTCACGTCATTAGGGTTCAACTGGGCGGCCGTTTTGAACTCGCGCAGCGCATCATCCTGGCGGCCGGCGTCTGCGTGCAAGATACCCATATCAAGATGGGCCATCTCCATCCTCGGATCAAGTTCCAGCGCCTTTTTAACGAACGGTAAAGCAGCGTCAGGATTGCTCATCTTGATATGGGTGTCCCCCAAGTAGACCATTGCCTGGGCATGATTCGGAACATTCACCAGCTCTGCCTGAAACTCCTTTGCCGCCTCTTCATACTGGCCTTGCGTCCATAACAAGTAGCCCAAGCCGAAGTGCACATTTGGCTCCTGCGGATCCGCTTTCACCGCCGCACGAAATTGTTGCGTGGCTCCCTCACGGTCGTTCATCTCATCTAATGCTTCGCCCGCCAGCATGTCCGCCTCTGCTGACTCGGCATTCAAATTCAAGATTTCACGATAGACATCCAGCACACATTGATATTGTTTTGATCCGAGACAGCTGTGCGCCAGGAAAAGACGGAATGGAAGGTTTTGCGAATCGCTGGCTGTGGCTTGCTTGAGAAACGGTACGGCCGCTGCGTATTGCTGTTGCCCGTAGTAAGCCAAACCTAGCAGGGTTTTCAGGCGCATCGCTTCGGGCGAAGACGACGACTGTCCCTTCAGCAGTGGCTGAAAAACTTGAACCGCCTCTTTCAAATCACCAGCTTTAAACAGTGCGAGGCCCAGATTCATCTTCAACCCCGGCATGGCGGGATTCAAGGTCAGCGCCTTCTTATAGGATGCTATGGCTTCGCGGTAATGCTCCTGCTGCGCCTCCAGAAATCCCAGATGAGCGTAGGCTTCAGCGTTAGCGGGCTGAACTCTGAGAAAAGCCCTCCACGCCGCTGCCGCTTCAGCGGCATTCCCTGCTTGCTCCAGGGCAGCAGCTTTCTGTTGCAGATCTGCCGCGGCTTGGCCCTGACTGCTTAACGATGTTGCTACCGGCAAGATCAGAGCAAACCCGACAGATAAAACTCCCCTCATTGCGCTTTCTCCACTCGCATTCTCGCTTGTCTCATCGTTCACGTGCAACACGACGGTTCATGTGCAAACAAAAAAGAGCGCGGCGTATTCCGCCGCGCCCAACTCGTTCCGGAGTTATCGCTAGAAGCTGAACTTTCCTCCCAACTGCAAAGTGCGAGGATCGTAGGTTGTGGTCGGCTTGCCGAAGTTGCCATCGGTGAAGCCGAGATCCAGGTTTTGGAACTGGACATGGTTGAAGGTGTTGAAGGACTCGAACCGTAGCTCGAACTTCATCCGTTCCGTAAGGTTGATGGTCTTGAACAAGGACATGTTGAAGTTCACAAGCCCTGGTCCAACAACCGAATCCTTGCGGGCGCTTCCGAACCCATTGTTCGGACCGCCGGCCCAGGGAGCTACTGGCGCAGCAAACGAGGCCTTGGTAAACCAGGCTTGCGGAGTCTTCGGGTATTTGACAGACGCCACTAGGTCCGGACGGTTCGTGGTACCGCCGCCCAAGCCAAGCACGTCAGGTCCATAGGTAACTTGGAGCGGAACTCCGGACTGTATGAAACTAACACCGGAGAACTGCCAACCACTCAGGACACCGTGTGCCGCCTTGTTCGTGCTATGCGCGAAGAAGGGCAGGCTGTAAACGTAGTTGACGTTAAAGATGTGACGGCGATCTAGTCCCCCTGAGCCTTTCATGTAGCTAAGGTCAAAAGGATTGGCCACAGCGGTTAGGTCGTTGCTGACCAGGTCAATCGCATGCGACCAAGTGTAGGCAGCCTGCATCGTGAGCCCATGGCGATTCTCCATGCGCACGCCCACTTGCAGCGAGTCATAGCTGAAATTGGTATTCACCGACTCTTGGTTAATGCCAGCGAAGCCTGGGTACTGGCGATACAGGTTCGCGTTAAAGGCCGGGAGGTTCTTCCCAGGATTGGCAGGATCAGGCAGCTGTCCCGCAACTCCTTGCCGGTCATAATAGGGATTATCAGTTGGATCATTGGGATCCAAATTGGTCAGAGGCAGAGTGTTGATCGCAACATTCGTACTCTGATCCCAACCTCTGCTACCGACGTACTGTACAACTGCAACCACCGATTGAGCCAGTTGCCGCTGCACACCCATGCTGAACATCAACGTCCCCGGTGGTTTGTAGCCGTACTGCAGTGCAGCTGCAATCGTGGACGGGAAAAACGACTGCCCCGCCGCGATGCCGGTATTCGCGCTGATCGTCGGGTTGGAGAAATAGACCTGACTGGCTGTGGGTTGGAACGCAAACGGCGGACTCAAGGCAGCGTTATATACGTCGTTGCCCTGGACGCGCTCATAGAAGATCCCAGCGCCGCCACGTAACACTGTCTTGTTGTCGTTGCCCAGAGCGTACGCAAACCCGACTCTCGGTTCGGCCGTGTAGAAGTAGTTCTGGACATTGCCCTTGGGGAAACCATCCACCCCAGCCAGTCTGATTCCGTTGAGGTAGAACTGCTTGCCGTCGAAGGTCGACAGCGCAGCAGGATCAATGGTCCCGTTCGGAAGCATTGGGTTGGGAAGCGATTTGTCGTAAGCGCTGGCGACGAAGTTCGAGAACTGGTCATACCGCTCATAAGCATGCGGCAGAATTTCATAACGCAGGCCCAGATTGAGCGTCAGCTTGTTCGTGACCCTCCAGTTGTCATTTCCGTAGAAGGAGTAGTTGTCGTTAACCCAGTGTTTGCCAGCCAGGAATTCCAGCTGCTGGAAGCTGTCAGCATCTCCTAGCAGGAAATTCAAGACTCCGTCTTTGGAGAACGAGTTATTGTTAAAGGTGAAGGTACCGTTGGTATTTGCCTGCAGTTCCTGATTCTTCACTGCGTGCAGCCAGCTGAAACCAAATTTGAACTGATGGCGGCCACGGGTCCACGACATGTCATCGCGGGGTTCGTAGCCAAAGTAGGAGTTCTTCCACGGGAAATAGCTTGGACTCCAGGTGACGCTCAGAGGTGAGCCTCTCAGGTCAATCTCCGGCAGGCGCGCCAGACGATTGTTGGCCAGCGGGAACAAAGACGTCGCCGTGTATCCGCTAGGCTGAGAAAACGTGGTAAGACCGGGGCCGTTCACAGGAGTCAGGTGGATCGTGTTGCCACTGAACAGGAAGCTGGTTTCGTTGAGCAATGTCGGCGAAAACGACTGTGTCAACTTGATGGTGGACGACCATGATGGGTTCTGCATGGCCGTACCAACCGTGGGATAAGTGCTGTTGCCCCACAGTGGCGGGAAATAATTTTGCGAGACCGCATCGTGCAGATAGTGGCCCATCAACTGATACTTACTGTTGATGTTGTGATCCAACCGGATTACATCCTCACGGACATTTGTCGGTTGAGGCACCGCCAGCAGGAACTGATTCGTACCAAAATTCGGTTTCGGAAATGTTCCTGTATTCATTAGCTGGATGACGTTTTGATCAATCAAGTTGGCCGGGATAAGCAGTGTGCCAGCGGTGCTACCAGGATTAAATGAGCCTCCTGCAACCAAGCCATCTTGTGCATATAGAGCCAGCTTCGCCGGGTCGGTGGTCTGGGGTACGATCGGCACGAGCGTACCGAAAGGGACGTAGTTCAGATCCTGCCCGAGAGTTGGGAAATTTGCAGCCGGGATTGCGTTTTGAACTGTCGGCGTGCTGCCTTGAATTTGCCTGCGGGCTTCCTCGTTAAAGAAGAAGAACGTCTTCTTTCCAATTGGCCCCCCGATGTTACCGCCAAACACATTCAATCGGAATTCCGGCCGGGGTTTGCCTTGTTGGATCAGGAAGTAGTTATTCGCTGCCAGATCCTCATTCCGGTTGAATTCCCACAGCGATCCATGGAAGCTCTTGGTACCGGATTTGATGACCATGGCAATGGTTCCGCCGGAGCCAATTCCGTAATCCGGGCCGTAGTTGCTATCGAGGGTCTGGAATTCAGCCAGGGAGTCGACCGAAGGCAGAGAACTGAAGCAGCCACCGCAGCCGCGATCATTCAATTCACCGCCATCCAGCAACCACACGTTGTGGGTGGTGCGGGTTCCGTTGAAGCTGATGCCGTTGGCGCTGGTTAGCGCGTTGGCGCCGCTGTATGAGGGCAGGTTGTTTGATTTGCCCATGCCGAGCGATGCCAATGACGTCACGTTACGGCCGTTGGTCGCAACCTGCGTCACCTGTTGTCCACTGATCAAACTGCTGATCTCGCTGGATTCCGACTGCAGTTGCAAAGCATCCGCTTCCACAGTCACAGATTCTTGTGTATTGCCTACTTTCAGGCTGATATTCGCTTCCAGAGTCTGGGCAACGTTTACCACGATTCCCGTCTTGCTGTACTTCTGGAAACCGGCGATGGTTGCCGACAAAGTGTATTGGCCGACACCGACGTTAGCGAAACGATAATCGCCCGCGCTGTTTGAAACCGTGTCTCTGACCTGGCCGGTCGCAGTATTGGTGATTGAGATGGAAACATTGGCAACCGCGGCCCCGCTAGGATCGAGTACGGTTCCGGTAATAGTGGCGTTGTCCTGCGCCCAGCCAACGCTGCTGAACGCGAGGAGAAAGACGATAAAGGCAAACCGCACAACCGAGATTCTCCACCCGGACGTTCCGTCCGGGGAACTCTTCGGAAGACGACTCACCTGGGTCGTTTCACAATTCATAGTTTTCTCCGTTTTTTGCTGCCTAAAATTCGTTGCGGATCGTTGCCTCTCCATGATTCGCAAGCCCCACTTACAGGCAATCAAGAAATCGTTTACAAATTAAAGTAAGCGTTTTCTTGAAGCAAAGAGCTTTACTATCCTGTCGTGGCCTTTGTCAAGACTTATATGCAGTGACTGAATGCATTTAGCCCAACAGGAAATTTCGAGAAATCGTTTACTTAACTTTACAAAATTAGACAAGAGATTAACGAAAACTTACGAAATCGTTTACCTAACTTTACAAAATTACACAGTAGGACATTCTGATCCCTAAATAGTTACTTCAGCAGAAGGTTATTAACTGGCTTGCCTATTTCTGGAGGATTTTCTGCGGTGGGTTGGACGAGATTACACCTTGGCCCTCACGGACCAGGTAAAACCGGTCTGCGGCAAGATCGGTCAGCGTTTCCACCTTTCCGCTAGGCCACAAGATTTTTACCTTTTCGACCTGCTGCTGGTCACCCAAGCCGAAGTGCAGGCGAAGATCGTTTTGTGACAGATAACTCCCCCCGCTGAACACCTCGCCAAGCTGGGCAATGCCTCCGGCGATTGCTTGCACTCGTGCATTCAAAGCGAGGCGATTGCTTTTGACTCCTTCCAATTGAAAGCTGATCCAATGATTTTGCGGACCACCTTCGGGACGTAGGATCATAGGCTTGCCCACCAGATTTTCGACGACTGCCTCGACTTTCCCATCGTTGAACAAATCGGCCACCGCCATGCCGCGACTGACTTGGGGAACCTGGATGGCTGTACCGGCAAGCGTACTGATGTTTTTGAAAGTTCCATTTCGCTGATTCAAGAACAACAATTTAGGTTCCGCGTAGCGGAGTTTGGACTTGAGACTGTCCACTTGGGGATACACGTGTCCGTTGACCAAAAAGAAATCCTGCCATCCTGAGTTGCTGAAATCCACAAAAGCGTCACCCCACCCCACGTAGCCTCTGGTTCCAGCGGCAATCTTTGATCCCGTCGAGATGTCGGTAAAGTTCATGCCTCCATCGTTGCGATAGAAACTAGCGTACTCGTTGTCGAAGTGGGAGATCAGCAGCGACATACGTCCGGTGTGCAGAAAATCTCCCATTGCGACACCCATGTTGGCTTGGGCAACGCCGTCTTCGCTCAAGGCAACGGTGGAAGAAAATCCCACGTCTTCGAACTTTCCCGCGCCGTTTCCACGATAGAGATAGTTTGGTTGACCGTCGTTGGTGACAAACAGATCCAGTTTGCCATCGTTGTCAAAATCGGACCAAACAGCGGTCAGCCCATACCGACGTTCTGGGTCGCCCACTCCGGATTTCGCAGATACATCGGTAAAAGTGCCATCTCGATTGTTGCGATAAAGGTTGTCCGGAGATGCTTTCAGTCCACGCGGCCCGCATTGCACGTCGATCCCCATGTATTTGCATGTATCGCTCGAACCGAAGGCCGCCATGTTGTCCAGGTGGAAATCGACGTAGTGAGAAACAAAAAGATCTACAAAACTGTCATTGTCGTAATCACCAAAAGCAGCGCCGGTGGCCCATTGCGTGTCACCGCCGAGGCCTGCTTCTTTGCTTACGTCGGTAAAAGTCCCGTCGCCGTTGTTGCGATATAAGACCAGGCCACCGAAACACGTCACCAACAGATCAGGATGTCCATCATTGTTGTAGTCCCCGACAGCAACTCCCATAGCCCAGCCGGGATAACCGACCCCGGCTTTGTCGGTGACATCGGTAAACGTTCCATCGTGATTGTTGTGATAGAGCGCACTACGCGCCTTTTTTCCGTGAAGCGCCATGTCCACGTTTGGCGCATTCGTGAAATAGATGTCGGGCCAACCATCGCCGTCATAGTCGATGATCGCGACCCCTCCGCTCATCGACTCGACAATAAATTTTTGTTCGGGACTTGAGAGATGCTCGAATTGAATCCCCGTAGACGCAGTGATGTCTACCAGTTCTGGATAGCTTGGGCTTTCCGCTTGGGCGATTTGCTTTGCCGATGCCGCAGTTTCCGCCGGCTGGGCCTTTTGCGTAGGATCGGCCTGCGTCCAAACTGTAGCGGGAAGCAGACAAAAAGCGAACAACATCGTGCCAAATCTTTTCCGGAGATCAGCCATTGCTCAAGACAACTTGCCCAGCTCGGGTATCATAGCCTCACAGAGAGTTTGACCGCTTCTATACTCGCACACGTGACAGGAGAAAATCCGTCATGAACAAAGTATTCGCTTCCCTGCTGGTTACCGCCCTGATCACGTGCCTTACGCAAATTCCAGCCCAATCGCAAGTCGCGGAGTCACGCTCTTTGGTCGCCGGAACCACGATTCCCGCCATGCTCGACAAATGGGTCGATGCAGGTAAAAGCAAGGTGGGAGATGAAGTCGTCGCACAAACCACCGAACCTGTGAAAGAAGATGGGCAGGTCATTATTCCGAAAGGTTCGAAAATCGTCGGCCGGGTGACCGAGGCGAAAAGCCGATCCAATGAAGATCCGAACTCGGTCTTAGGAATTGCTTTTGATCATGCGGTCTTGAAAAGGGGTGGCGAGTTACGGTTGCGCGTAATGATTCAAGCAATAGCTCCAGATCGCACTTCTACAGAACCACCGCCACTTGCGAGCGGAACAGCACCCACCGACAACACCGGTAGTATGGGACCGATGAATCGCCCTAGCACGATGGGAACCAATGCCGATCCCAACGCCGGCACGCCGGGAAGACCGGAAAGCCCAGAGAATTCCGCCTACGAACAGTCCGGTGGCCGCACTGCAAGCGGCGCACTCACGCCGCAGTGCCATGGCGTTCTCGGGTTTGAAGGTCTGTCGCTGGCATTCCGTCCCAATGACGCCAGCAAAACTCTGCTGATCATTTCGCAATCGAGAAATGTTCGCCTAGACGGCAGAACGCAGTTGATGTTGCGTGTGATCGACAAATAACTTTAAGCGAATGCTCCCTGAGTGATGGATGGTTCTGATAGTTCAGGGAGCAAACATTCACTTTTGTGGACCTCGAATTTACTGCCTTATTAATGCGATGAAAAGCTGAAAACGGTGACAGTGTGGTAGTGGCCACCCGGCTTCAGATGGGTAGTCGGAAAATCCGGATGATTGGGAGAGTCCGGATAGTGCTGGGTTTCCAGGCACAGCGCGGCATGGAGCGCATAGGTTGCTCCGCCCTTCCCTTTAACGGAACCGTCCAGAAAATTTCCGCTGTAAAACTGAATGGCTGGTTGGTCGGTAAGCACACGGAGTTGGCGTCCACTGCTCGGATCGTAGAGCAGGGCAGCTTCCGCAAGTTTGCCACTCTTGCTATCAAGCACCCAGTTGTGATCGTAGCCTTTGCCCAGACGGATTTGTTCATCGTCTGCGCTGATCCGCTCCCCGATGGCTGTTGCTTTGCGGAAATCAAACGGAGTTCCAGAAACGGATTTCAATTCACCCGTCGGAATAAGCCCCGCATCCACAGGCGTAAAGCGCGATGCATTCAGAGTTAACTGGTGTTGCAGGATCGTTGCTTGCTCTTGTCCGGCAAGATTGAAATAAGAATGATTGGTCAGATTGACTACGGTGTCCTTATCAGTCGTAGCGGAATAGTCAATTTTCAAATCCGTTCCGACTAAGGTGTAGCGAACTGTAGCTGTCAGATTTCCCGGAAAACCTTCCTCGCCGTCTTTGCTGACGTAGGTCAGTTCGACTCCATTGGGAATCGTCTTCGCCTTCCAAACTTGATTGGAAAATCCATGCGGCCCGCCGTGCAGTGTGTTGGCTCCGTTGTTTGCGGGTAACGAGTATTTCTTGCCCTCGAGTGTGAAGCCGGCTCCGCCAATTCGATTCGCATAGCGTCCGATCAGTGCACCGAAATATGCTGTCCCCGGATTGTTGCTGTTTGCGTAATAGCCATCTACGCTGTCATACCCGAGGACGACATCCGCAACTTTAGCGTTGCGGTCGGGGGCCTTCAAAGAAACTAAAATGCCTCCATAAGTCATAACGCGCGCTTCGACCTTTTCGCTCTTGAGAGTGAAAATTTCGATCGCGGTTCCGTCCGGCAACTTGCCGAAGGGCTGGGTTGTCACGGCCGTCTTTGCCTCTGAAACAACGGCCGACAACAAAAGACACATCAGGCTGAGAACCAAAACTCGAAGCATAGCGTGCTCCGTAGAGATGAATTTGCGTTGCTTGCGCGGCGCATGAAGTAATCGTTTACTTGAGGCTACTACCCTATTCGCCTGCTCCTATCCGTGTCAAACAAAATTGATTGCCTGAGTGTGTCCATATTTTGGAAAATGGGATGGAGGCCAGCATTGCGGCAAACGTTTGCTATGCTAAAATCGCGCCAACCGTTCAGCAGTTCCGTTCAGAGATTTAGGCCACCGTCATGGATATTCGAGAAATTGCCAAAAGAGCACGCGTGTCCACCGCGACGGTTTCGCGTGCCATCAATCGCGTTCCCACGGTCAACCCGCAGCTGGCCAAACGCGTTTGGAATGTTATCGAGGAGCTTGGCTATTATCCCAACACCCAGGCGCGTGCGCTGGTTTCAGGACGCAGCCGCATACTCGGGCTGATCATCTCTGAAATCACCAACCCTTTTTTCCCTGAAATTGTTCAGGTTTTCGAAAGAATTGCAGTTGAACACGACTTCGAGATTCTGCTTACTTCTACAGGCAACGATCCGAAGCGTATGGAAATCGCAGTCAGGCGCATGATTGAGCGCCGGGTGGAAGGCGTCGCTATCGTGACCTTCGGCATGGAAGACGTATTGCTCGAAGACTTGAAATTGAGAAAAGTTCCGCTGGTTTTTGTTGACGTCGGGCCTTCCCGTTCCTTAGTGAGCAACATACGCATTGACTACTTGCATGGAATCCGCCAGGCGGTGCAACACTTGGCGGCCCTTCGTCACCGCCACATTGCTTTCATAGCCGGGCCCTCTCGCTTGAAATCGGCAGAGGCGCGTAAGCAAGCCTTTATTCGTGCCATGGAAGAAATTGGCCTTGAAGCAAAGGCCGGCATGATTGTCGAAGGAAATCACACCATCGAAGGTGGCATTTCCGCATGCGCCCAACTGTTGGCTGGTCCAGTCACTCCGACTGCCATACTTTGCTCGAATGATATGACCGCGCTCGGTGTCATGCGCAAGAGCTATGAAGAAGGCCTTCTCATTCCCAAGGATTTGTCGGTCATTGGATTTGACGACATTCGCTTGGCCCAGTTTGTTCTGCCTGCGCTCACAACCATACAAATGTCCCAGGCAGAACTAGCGCGTCTGGCATTCAACGCCCTGTTAGCTGAGATCAAGCGCGAAACACCCACAGCCAATGGAACGGAATATGTTCTTACCACACATCTGGTATTGCGAGAATCTACCCACCTTGTACCGGGATCATCCGCCCGGAAATCCAAAGCTTAGACTGCCATTTTTTGCACATATAAGTTTTCCTACTTACAGCCTATTGCGGATTCACTTTCGACAGGCAGAGGTTTTGAATCACCTTGAGCCACAATATGAAAAAGCGAACGATCAAAGCGACAGGGGCGATTATCAGTATCAAATAAATCTTTAGGAGACGATCATGGCTGAGACAGGTTTGAGAGAACTTTATATAGATGAACTGAAAGATCTCTACAATGCGGAAAATCAACTGGTAAAAGCCCTCCCAAAGCTGGCCAAAGCCAGCTCTTCGGACGAATTGCGCGAAGGATTCAATGAACACCTGGAACAGACCAAAGGGCAGGTGAAACGGCTCGAACAAATATTTGACATGCTGGGGCAAAGCCCGAAAGGGAAAAAGTGTGCCGGCATGGAAGGGCTTATCGAAGAAGGATCGGAAGTCACGGAAGAGGATTTTGAAGGTAGCACCATGGATGCTGCTTTGATTGGTGCAGCGCAACGCGTGGAACATTATGAAATTGCAGCGTATGGAACCGCCAGGGCCTTTGCCGAGACCCTAGGAGAGACTGAGCATGTTTCTTTGCTGGCCGCGACTCTCGAAGAAGAAAAACAGACCGACCGGAAGTTGACCGAACTTGCCTCACAGATCAATCAACAGGCCTACGCTGCCGATGAGGACATTCAAGAAGAGGAATCGCAAGAAGTTGGTGAAAGAAAAACTGGGACCCATAAAATGCGGCCTAGAAGGGTCGCATAACCATCTCATTCACGACCTGGTCCGCCTCGATGTTAGGGAATCAGGCATGCGAGGCGGACTACACTTCAAAAACCCTGTACACACTCGATGGTTGGCTGCTTTGGAGTAGCGTGATTGCGACGTTGTGAACCGGAACCCCACCGAGCGTCTTTCCATTCAACTTCCCATGATGCGCATGACCGTGTACAACCAAGTCGGCGCCATGTCGGTCGATTACTTCTGCCAGTCGCGATGTACCCAGAAAAGGGTAGATTTCTGGAACTTCCCCGCAGACAGTCTCAAGAATCGGAGAGTAATGAAGCACGATGACGCGCTTTTGGGTGCGCAACTGCGACATCGCACGCTCCAATTTCAGAGACTCTTCGATCGAAGCACGCACAAAAGCCTTAACTTCAGGCTCTCCAAAAGCGGTAAGCATGCCCCGGCCAAACCCGCCGACAAATCCCTTGGTGCCGGCAAATCCGACGCCATCTTTTTCGTAGCCCGATCCATCCAGAACTTTGATACCCTCCGCCGACAGCATCTGGGCGATTCGCACCTCTTCGCCACTTTCGTAATCATGATTGCCAAGCACAACCACAATCGGCACCTGGAGCCGAATCAGCGCACTAATCAGTGGCTCGATTTCTGACGCCTTGCCGAAATTGGTGAGGTCGCCCGCCAGGATCAATAGATCAGCTTCATCGCGAACCTTAGCAAACTGTTCCTGTAGCACGCGGTAGCTTTGTGGCGTGAAGTGAAGATCTGCAGTCGCAGCGATTCTCATAAACAGTGTTCCGTATTAAGGTTGCAGAGTTTCCGGAAGTCGTTGAATACGATCGGAACGCCGTTGCTTTAACATGTCTGCCATTCCCCAATCATTCATGTCGATGGCAAACATGTTTTCATCCACCAGGCTGCCCCGAAATGGGGCCGTTTCGTCGCGACTCGCCAGCCGTCTGCTGAACCTTTGCGACAAATCCTGCCAGAGTGAATCTGGCACATAGTGCGTGAACGCCGGATAGACGTAAGCGAACAGAACCAAGTGCCACAATAGAAGTTCCCAATGTTCGCCCACGATCTCCAGAATTCGTGCCCATTCCAACTTTCCGCGTGTGCCCAGAATGATGTGTGCAATATCGGCACCGTCAAAGCGTTCGCGCCGGGTCACGAAAACTTTAGAGGCCAGCAACTCTTCCGGGGCCAACACGCGCGTCTTGACTCCCGCAATGACTGCGGGTTGAGAGCGATCAATCCACGTATGCTCCACCGTGATTACCGCATTGCTCATCCCAGTAATCAAATCTATGTAAAAGCCATCGCGATGTGCCTTGGCCAGCCAGACCGGATCAGGCACTTCACAGTTAAAGCCGTGGGCTTCGAGACAGCGCAGCGCGGTGGGGACATTTTCAGCCATCAAGAAAACATCCAGGTCTTTTGTACACCGCCAAATTCCTGTATGACGCTGCAATGCAAAAGCCCCCGACACTGCGTAGGGAACCGCACACTCATTGAGTACGGTAAGAGCTTCGCGAAACATACCTTCCTGCTTCTCTGGAAACAGGGGTTTCGCCGAAGAAGTCTCGACCGCTGCAGGATTGGACTGGTCTGGCATCCGGGTTTAGATGGCAGAAGGGGGACAGTGGTTGGCGGATCGATCAGTTCTTAAATGCAACATTTACCAGTAGCTTGTCGCCGCTGATGTGTACTACGTTGCAAAAAGTCCGTTCTCCACGGCGGGTAAAGTCGAGATCAACCCGGCTATTGCCGATGCGAAGATTGCGAATCTGAAACTGGTCCAGCCACTGCGGAAGTTGGGGATTGAAAATATTCAATTCCTTGCGCGGGGCGCTTGGGCGAAGGCCAAGAATCGAAGTAAGCATCAGAAACCAGCTTCCCGATGCCCAGGCCTGCGGTGAGCAGGAAACAGGATATTGCACCGGATCATCCTGTTCACGCCTTTGCACACCGCAGAAAAGCTCAGGCAAGCGATAATCGCGGAAATTCAAAGCTGCTTCAAAAAGTGAAGTCAGGACTTCGAGAGCCGGATCACGGAAACCGTTTAGCGTCATTCCATGGGCAATGAGCGAGTTGTCATGAGGCCACACGGATCCGCGATGATAGCTAAGCGGATTGAACGCAGATTCCTTCTCCGACAAAGTCCGCCATCCCCAGCCGGAAAACATATCCGGCTGCATCATGCGTTTCACGACGGCGCGAGCGCGGTCTTTTGTGACAGCACGCGAGAAAAGAAGATGGCCGGGATTGGAACTTACAATCTCCACTGGATTCTTTTTCCCATCCAGCGCAATGGCATAAAACGAGGCATGCGCCATCCAATAAGCTTCCAGCTGCTTGGCGATGGCCAAGGCCTCATGTTTCAATTTGTCTGCGCGTGCACTCTCTCCGAAACTTCTCAACAATGAAGCCATACGAAATTTCGCGTCATAGACATAGCCCTGAACCTCGATGGGAGCAATCGGGGCAACCGGTAATGTGCCATCGGAGCGCATGTTTGCATCCCAGGAATCCTTCCAGCTTTGGTTGGCCAAGCCTTTAGGAGAACGCCGAACATATTCAATCAGGCCGTCTTTATCGAGATCGCCATAAGAATCGATCCAGTCCAGAGCCTTGTATGCAGCGGGTAGAAGTTCTCGTACCAGTTTCTGGTCTGCGGTCCAGTTGTAGACCTCGGTCAACAGAATGAGAAACAAAGGAGTGGAATCAATGGAGCCATAATACGGACTGAAAGGCATCTCTCCGGCGCAGGTCATTTCACCCTGCCGGTATTCATGAAGAATCTTTCCCGGCTCTTCGTCTCGCCAGTCGTTATATTCTTTGCCTTGATAGCGCGCGAGCACCCGCAAAGTGTCACACGCCAGTTGCGGATCCAAAAGCAATGCCTGGTAGGAAGCGATCAGAGAATCACGCCCGAAGATCGTCGCAAACCATGGAATACCGGCAGCAATAATCCCTTCACGATTATCGGCGATCTGCAGCGCATGGAAGTCGCTTACCGCGGTGTTCAATACCGCATCAAAAATTCCGTGGCTGCTGGAGAAATGGGTAACATTCGCCTCCCACCTGGAATACCTTTCGCGCCGTGTTCGTAAGCAATTCGAGAAGTGAATGTGTGCCCGGCTCTTTGTGCTTCCCTCTCCGATCACAGGATGAACCGTCACATCAATCTGCGTCTGCTTTCCTGGCTCAAGTTCTAATTCCCACTGCCCACTCTTACCCTCCACACGCGTGGGGCCGGGCGACATCTCAATCACGGTCTGGCGCAAAGTATTGTCCAGTCCGCAATAAACAAAAATCAGACAGTTTCCATGCTGCACTGGACGATAAAACTGTCCTTGCATATTCCGTTTAATGCCACGCACTTCGAATACGTCCGCAAAATCAACATCAAACCAGAGTTCAACGGAAAGGCTTACTGGGTTGCGATTGAAATTAAGAAAAGTAAAACGATCAAAGAAAACCTCGCCGCTGATTAGTTGCTGACGGCGTATATGAACGGTGTTTTCCGGTAAATCAAACGATTCACGCAGCGTCGCCCGGGCGGCTGTCAGTTCAATTTGCGATGCAAATGTCTTTTCCGTGCTGGAGGAAAGAACGATCGCGCGGCGCCTGTTGACCCGCAACTCAAGATGACTTAAGAAACGTGTATCGTGGCAAAAAAAGCCAACGTCCGCTGCACCCGGAGGCATGATATCGCCAGCTACATTGGTGGAAAGAAAAGTTTTCCCATCAATTAACGTGAGGTCATCAACTTTACGACTGGTTTCCTGAGGATCAGCAAGCCGTGGCTGTTCCGACGAAAAAGGCGCAGGAGTTTCCTCCAGCTTATTGACAGGAATTGGCAATTGGAAGTTCATGCCATCGGATGTTCTGTTCCCACTAGTTTATTTATCTGGCCAAGTGCTTTCTCGTCCGCAATTTCTGAATACAATGCCGCGTAAGCACTTGCCATTTTTTCTACGGAAAACCGTTCTTGTGCATAGTGGCGGATGGCAGAGGGTTTCAATTTGCTCAAATCTGCCACTCGATCTCCCATCTGACCGACAGATGAACAGATATAACCACTCACACCATCTTGCACCACTTCCGGAACCGAACCTGGCGGTAGAGCCAGCACAGGCGTTCCACAGGCCATGGCTTCAATCATGATCAAACCAAATGGCTCGTCCCACTCTATAGGAAAGAGCAAAGCCAGCGAGTTGGACAGCAATTCATTTTTGGTCTTGAAGTCGGCTTCGCCAATATATTCGATAAAGCGTCCGTCAATTTGCGGCAATATTTCTCGTTCAAAATAATCGCGGAACATCGGTTGTACTTCACCTGCAATTTTTAACGGTATCCCAGTCTTCTTCGCTATTGCAATAGCTGAATGCGCACCTTTCACGGGTACGATCCTCCCGAGAAAACTCAGATATGGCTGTTTTTTCTCAGAAAACTGATATTGAGAAATATTGATACCGTGGTGGATGGTGCGGACATATGCCATCGGCTCCCGACGCCTGCAATGCTCGCTAATGGTGATGTATCGAACCTCGGGATATTGGCAGTAGAACTCACTGAAGGTCTGTTCGTGTGAGTGATGCATGGTGCACACGAAGGGCACATCAACAAAACGTGAATATGGCAAGCCGAACGTATTGTTGAGATGAATGATGTCACATGTCTCCGACGCATCGCGTATCGCCCACGCTGTGTGGGTCACTTCTTTAAGGGTTTCAGAAAAATCTCCGGTGGGAGGCCACATTGTCTTACGGTAATACCAACGAAGTTCCGCAGTGACTGTGGATTCGCCATTGGCATAGACCACGACATCGTGTCCCATGCGCCCCAAGCCCTCTGCGAGATGTGCGACGAACAGTTCTGTACCGCCGTAACATATCGGTGGAACCGGGATGAATGGCGGCGCAACTAAGGCGATTCTCATAGCACCTCGAAAGCGGAGATTCAAAACGATGCATGGAAATCCGCCCTGGTTAAATCACGGTGATCATCTGACACCATTAGGGTAGCAGTATGCTCAACACTGAACCAATCGAGCATTCGCTGTAGATCGCTAGGGAAGGACAGTCATCGGACGTCGCAGGAATTGTTCAGCATTCGCTAGGCGGATTTCGGGAACCTATTTTTTGACTTCGGCTGGAGTTCGAACGGCGGTTTTATCTTTTCATCGATCACCGGTCCGATTGAGTGTTTTCTCTTCGATCGCAACAATTCACAGTTCATCTCCGCGCCGAGCAATAGCGCCAGTGCGGTTACGTAAAACCACAGCATCAATCCCACCACCGCGCCCAAAGCTCCAAAAGTCTTGCTGTAATTGGCAAAATGCGCCAAATACCAACCTAAAGCCCACGAAACCCCAATCCAACTCAACACCGCTATGATCGCGCCCGGGATCTGGTCTTTAAAACGCAACTTCACATTCGGGGCAAGAAAGTAAATGGTTTCCACGGAAAAAATCGTGAAAGCGCCAATTAACACCCAGCGAGCATAAGGCCACAGGAGCGCGAACAACCAACTCACGTGGATCTTGGTTGCCAGCCATTTTCCAAATTCTGGCCCCACTGCAATCGCTATCAGGAGAACAGCCACCATCAACCCTGTGAGCAACGTAAGCCCGAAGGCAATGACACGTTTTTTCCAATACGGGCGAGTTTCCGGCGCATCATGGGCGACGTTAAGAATTGCAATCAACGAAGCGAAGCCTCCGGATGCAGCGAACAATGCGCTGACCACGCTCAATGAAAGTAACCCTGGGCTTGTGCGCAAAACATCACCGAGTACCCACCGCATCACTCCCATCGCATCCGGAGGCACAATTTTTGCCATAATCTCCAGACACTGCTCAAAAAGATTGGGGATGGGAATAAAAGCCAGCAGACTCGCGAGGAAAATTAATAAAGGAAAAACCGACAGTAGAAAGAAATACGAAAGGGCAGCCGCATAGTTTGAGTAGTTGTGACGATCAAAGTCGTTATAGGTTTTGAGCATCGCCGACCAGACTATGACTACGTACTTCCGTATCCAGTCGGCTCCAAGCGATACCCAGCCCATGAAACACCTTCAGATCGGCGCGAAGTTAGGATGCCTTGTTTTTAGAGGGGTTTTCCGGGAGCTGTACGCTACCACTCCTTACGAAAACTGGTTTCAAAAGAGAATCCACCGTTCTGCTCGCGCACCGCATTCACCGATGTCCTACGGTTAATCTGGTATTCCAGCTTGACGGTCTGCTGTTGTGTGGCCGTCACATCGGTGGCAAAGGTTACAAACAATTTACTGGTAACGTGTTGCTGGACCGCAATACGCGCGCCGGGGCTTTGCTGTCCACTGCCGAGAACAGGATCGACCGACAACTGTGAAATACCGGCCAGTTTTTCGATACGATTGGTGACTTGGCTACTCACCTGAGAAGCCACGAGCGATTGCGCCCCTAAACTTCCCGGAGGAGTAGGATTCGCAGCCGAGGCTTCGGAAGTTTTTCCAAACGCGATAAGGTTGATCACATCTGATGGGGGCAGCGATGGATCGGATGAGTAGTTAGTGCGCAGATGGTCAACCGGCCCCCAAAAATGCATTTGAATATCGTATTGCTGAATCGTGGTATTCACCGACAAATCAACAACAGGTTGAGTGCGAGCAGGATTTCTAAAGTCGATCGTCCCCCCCTGCACCAGATAACGGTTACCCGAGAAGATCAGTTCCCCATCACTGAGATTGATTCTCCCAATCATCACGGGCTGGGTCGCTGTTCCACGAACATGTAAATCCGCCGAACCGGCTACGCTAAGCGTGCGGCTGCTCAGGTTAATCCCGCCGGGAGTTTCCACTCCCACTTCCAGCCGAAGATTTTCGCCGAATCCCCCAGTCGGAGGCAGTGTAGTTTCGCCTCCACCAAATTGGCTGGCCAAGTCCATCAAGTCAAAATTAGAAGTAAACGAGAGTTCCTGCACGTTCACCTGACCTTGCAGCAAGGCATTGTCATATTGCCCAGTTAATGCAAGGTCGGAATCTACGGTCGTACGAATGCTCTGCGCGTAAAGGACACGGACGCCTTGAGATTTTAATGCCAGATCAAAGCGCAGGGCAGGCCGATATAGCACGCCTCCTCGGGCTGTAACTGTGCCGCCACCTACTTGTCCCTTAAATTCGGTCACATTCAAACGGTCGCGTGTGAGGGTCAGCACTCCATTACCATCACGCAATCCGAGTGGAGTTCCCGCTTGTGCGAAACTTGCATTGATGATTCGCACCTGCCCTTGAATTTCAGGATTGCCGCGCTGGCCGGTGGAATCAATATCGAAGCGGACCTGACCTCCGCTGGTTATATCGGGATTAAACAACTGGGCCAACTGTAGATCGACTGTTCCTTGCAGCAGCATCTTCACTTGAGCATCGTTGGTCGCAGGAACATTCGCCTGAAAAGTCAGTTCCGTTCCTGTGCCGCGAATGACCGCACGCTGGACGTTCAGTGTGCTTTGCGTATAGTCGGCGCGAATTGGCCCGGCAGCGCTCAACTGAATGGTATTTTTGTAGCTCAATGACAGCTGTGGCACCACTAGATGAGCTTCGAGCTGAGATTTGTTCTTCAGAGGGCCGCGCAAAGTGGCATGCAATTCGGTTTGGCCGTTAAGATTTTCGGCTTGTTCCGGAGCATACATAGCAAAAATGGATTGCAACGGAATGACTTGTGTGTCGAAAGCAATGTCAGCCGGGTAATCGCCACTTAACTGAATGGTTCCATGACCACCGGCATGCGTGTTAAGAACATCGGAACCCAAGTCGACCTTGGCGACGTGATTCGCCACATCGGTCGTGAGTTTCAGGTTATGAATCACCTGATTCCGTACATTCAATTGCGGCACTTCGATTGTGGCTTGCAGACCTGGGTCCTGCACCGTGCCTCGTCCCGTCGCATTAATTTTCAACACGCCCGCCATTTCGAGATTTCTGGCTTTCACGATTTCAAGTTGTTCGAGTTTGATTCCGTCCGTGCTCACATTTGCCACGTAACTTCGCTGCTTCGGCACATACTCGACATCAGCATGTAATGAACCCGCAGCAATATTTATCTGGCTCTGCGCTTTCACCGTCGTTCCGTTGGCTTGAAAGGCGACATTGACCGCATCGATCGGCTCATTGGCCACGCTGGCATGGGCTAGCTGGATTTTTCCCTGCCCTACAGGAGTGATTTCGGTACCGTGAGCTTCAACATCTGCTGACAAGGTTCCTGAAACCTGAGTCGTTACACCAGCCGCTTTCGCCAGGTCTTCAGCTCTAAGATCCGAAGCGTTAAGCTGTGTCTGGAATTGACTGGAATCTGTTAATGCCCACTGTTTTAGATCAACTCTCATCTGAAAAGTAATTCGGCCTTTGCCCGCAGGAAGCAACTCGCCTTGATCCACGCGGACAGACGAGGGGCTGGCAGCAATTTGCGCGCGAAGCAACTTCCACGATGTATCACGTACGCGGAGATCGTTAGAGGTGAGTTGCCCGCGGATTTGAGGATTGCTGAGTGAGCCACCAACGGTAGTTGTTAAATTCGCACGGCCATACAATCCAAACCGCGCCGACCCGGGTGCGCGGAATGCATTGGCCAACTCCTCCAGCTCATTCAGCTCATTACTATCCAAGCGAACTTGCAATGCGGAATGATTGCTGACTGCTCCGTCGAACGAAAGAGTCGTCTGCGGAGTTTTGATCGAGCTTTGCTGAAAAGAAACTATTTGCCGTGCGCCTTCGTAGCGGGCGTGGATCGTTCCCTTGATCGGAGTGGCGTTTCCACCGCGAGCCGACTGCATGCTCGCTCCAATATTTACATCTGCCTTGGCAACTAGATTAGCCAGCGTTTTACCCCAGGCTGCCTCTGCATTGGCATTGAGTGAGCCATTCATCAAAGCCTTTTGTTTCGCCGAAGGGCCAAGCAAATCTTGAATGTCGGAAACGGAGATGTTTGTTAAAGAAGCATTTAAATTGGATTTGGTATTTCCACCCAGATCACGAATGGCAGCCGTGCCGCTGAACTCGCCGCCAAGAACTTGAGCACGCATTCCTGTTACGCGTGCATCCCCATTGTTCAGTGAATACTCCGCCCCAATCTCGCGGACCTTGAGAGCCCTGGCATTCTGCGTGACCATCAACTCTGCACTGTACAAGTTTCCACGCAGATTCGTGGTCATCAGAAATGGCCGATTAGGGTCACTCGCATAATCGAGAGTGCCGGATAATTGAATAAGGCCGGTGGGGACCGAATTATTTTTCAATACATTGCGAAATTCGGAGCCGTTCACAATAGCCTGATAAGTGGCGCGGACTTTAGGTTGAGAATAGTTCTGCGCTGTTGCCTGGAGAGCAAGCCTTGAACTCTGTGTCTTCAGCACAGCACTTTCAAGCCTGAATTGCGTCGGAGTTGCCGAAAACTGTGCATCCAGGCTATGTGCCAGGGGATTGGCGCCTTGCCATTGAACGTGTCCGTCGCGATAGGAGAGCGTGCCAGAATATTTCTTTTCAAGCAATCCATAACGTGACTGAAAGGCAAGCTCGTGCACATCCGCGGCAAGATCACTCTTTTGATCGTTGTAATAAATTTCCCCGCGCTCCAACACCAGACGCCTGATACCAAGCTCGAATAGATCAATATTGCCCTTTGAATTTGGCTCCTTGGGAGCCGGTTTCGGCAAGTTTGTCCTACCCTGGTTGTCGGCAAAAACATGGACGATTGGCCGTTCCATCTGCACATCATTCACATACCAACTGTGGTGCCATAAAGAACTGATCGTCACCTGGACGCGGAATGAATCTGCTTGCAACAAAGGTGGATCAGTGTAGGGAGCAGCACCGTGAACGACGATGTCGTAAAGTTCAACACTCGGACCAAACCCCGACCAGTGAAATGCGTAATCACGAAATCGCACTTGATTGCCCAATGCTTGTGTGGCTTTGATTTGCGCTGTTCGCACTAAATATGCATGGAACCGGGAGCTATCGAGCAGAATGAAAACTGCGGCCACCAGCAACAAAATCAGGACGATCAATCCTCCCCCAACCCAAAGCAGAATCCGCTTCCAACGCCTTGACCGTGGTGGACGGTCCGGCGCACGCACCGGTTTTGACAGTTCATAATCAGGAAACGGTGGCCGAGGTAATGCGCTCAAAATGCTTGACCCAACGTAATAAAAAATTGTGTTGCTTTAATTCCCGGCAATGCATTCAGGTTGTGACCGACATCAATACGCACCGGCCCCACTGGAGTGTTGTAGCGCAATCCAATCCCAACAGTATTTGAGTAAGAACTGAAATCGCGAAAGCCGACATTGGGAAAAACGTTTCCCCCATCATAAAAAGTGGCTAGCCCCAAGTTTTTCTTAATAGGAAGCGGGATACGCAATTCGGAATTGAGAATCAGCAGTTCGCGGCCACCTTGCGGAACTTGAATCTGAACACAAGTAGACGGGTCAGCCGGATCGCTGCATGCGGGCACGGAATGCTGCGGGCCCGCACCATTCAACGGGAACCCGCGCAGTGAGCTTCCGCCACCTGTATAAAATAGTTCACTCACCGGCACATGACTGCCGGCAAATTGCTGTGCCAAGCCAATGCGAATGCTGTTGGCCCAGACAATTCCTGCTCCAATTTCCTTGTAGCGCGCATATTGCAAACGCAGGCGGGCAAAATTCACACTGGAACCGAGGCCCTTTAGATTGATATCGAAATCCGCCGTTTGGTAGATCCCCTTCTTGGCATCAAGCGGATTATCCCGAGTGTCATATGAATACGAAGCTGCAGGCGCGGATAGGTGTAAATTGCGATCTTCAGGTGGAACCAAATCTGGGATGAGAAGGTTTCCGAGCAATGTGTGTCTAAACTCGTATCGTAGCGAGAAGGTCTTGGTTCCGGCTGCGTTCAACGAACGTTGCAGCTGAAATCCAAAATCCTCG
>Ga0207689_10000603_pt1 | contig 34426 bp, 34 predicted proteins | sample KBSMisM52_FD_184312 | JGI IMG/M metagenome (GOLD analysis project Ga0207689, IMG submission 184312) | Miscanthus rhizosphere microbial communities from Kellogg Biological Station, Michigan, USA - KBS Miscanthus M5-2 (SPAdes) (version 2) | ecosystem: Host-associated > Plants > Roots >...
CAGAAAAAAAGATTCGGTTCATTGCTTTTTATATTAAGAAGGCGGCACGGTACAGGCTTCCAAAAAAATACCCCGCAAATGGACCGCCTGTTTTATTGTCAGTAAATCCAACCGCTACGGGTTGGCTGGCAGACAAATGGCGTATTAATAAAACGCCCAAATCTTCACCGGCACCTGTTGGTAAATATAACGGGGACGCTACACAGGCTTTTTGGTTTTTTGACGAAGAAACTGCAAAGGCAGCAGAAAAATATCAGTCTTTCTACCGCAATAGGAAAGCGCAGTTATTGGGATATGTACAGCATGATACCATCGTACAACAACGCAACACACATTTACAAGTTGAAATGGTATTTAAGCCGCAGGCAGACGGCGTTACCTTTGTATTAAAGGGCGCTTTTTTAGATACGGTGCCAGGTGAAAGTGAGCGGCCGGCGATGTGGACAAGTTTACCGGTGGGCAGCCCCATTGGTCACGCAACCGGAAATTTTCCAATTGCTATTAATCGCGTAGCCGGGCCTTTCAAAAAAATAAACGATACCACCTTCCGCCTGGATATGCAAAAGGAGACATTGTACAATGCCACACACCAGGTCTTTACTTTTATTGCAAACCACCCCGGCGACGCTGAATACAAACCAGCAGTGCAACAAGCTGAGATGGTAGTACCCGCTCGAAATACAACGGGCCTGGAACAACATGTCAGTTTTAATAGTCTTGCCAATCAGAAAGCAGGAAGAGAGATAATGCTTACAGCAACCTCTGATGCAGGTTTGCCCGTAAGATTTTATGTAAGGGAAGGGCCTGCCAGGATTGATGGCAACAAATTATCCATCACAACAATTCCACCGCGTGCAAAATTTCCCGTAAAGATAACAGTAGTAGCATGGCAGTATGGCAAAAACGCTGAACCTGCTGTGCAAAGCGCGGTACCAGTGGAACAAACATTTTATGTAATACAACGACACGTGCAATGAAAATAAAAACAGGTTTTTTGTTATTGGTAATATTTGCTGCTACCACGGTGGCAGCGCAGTTAAATACTGACAAGCAACTGGCCTATTGCACTGCGCAGGCTTCCAGGACACTGATTACCCTGCATGATTTTGAGCATATCCCCCGGAGTATTGCCAGCGGCAAAACAAACTGGAGCTTGATAAGTTATAAAGACTGGTGCAGTGGGTTTTGGCCGGGCATATTGTGGTATGTATATGAATACACCAATGATGAAAAAATTAAAAAACAAGCGGGTCTTTTTTCAGGTACACTGTTTCCATTGGCAGATACAGCAGCTATTGATCATGATCTTGGTTTTCAAACATACTGCAGTATTGGTAATGCTTACCGGCTGACTGGTGATGCAGTATATAAAAAAGTTTTATTAAAAGCCGCAGATACACTGGCCACACTTTTTAATCCTACAGTGGGCACTATTCTTTCCTGGCCCAGAAAAGTGCCTGGTGTTGACTGGCCGAAAAGGCACAATACCATTATGGATAACATGATCAATCTTGAATTGTTGTTTTGGGCAGCAAAAAATGGTGGTGATAAAAGACTGTATGATATGGCTGTTTCTCATGCCACAACAACCATGAAAAATCAGTTCCGGCCTGATTATACTTCTTATCATGTAGTGGTGTATGATACGGCTACCGGGAAAAAAGTAAAGGGGATTACCCACCAGGGTTATTCAGACGCTTCCATGTGGGCAAGGGGGCAAAGCTGGGCCATCTATGGATTTACAATGGTATACCGGGAAACAAAAGACAAAATGTTTCTGCATTTTGTGCAAAAGGTAACAGATGTTTATCTTAAAAAATTGCCTGCCGATTTAATTCCTTACTGGGATTTTAATGACCCTGGCATTCCCAATGCACCAAAAGATGCGTCGGCCGCGGCTGTTACGGCATCTGCCTTGCTGGAGCTGTCTACTTTTGTAATGAATAAAGCAAAGGCGAAAATATACAGAAAGAAGGCGGAACAAATGCTGGCGTCACTTTCTTCCCATCATTACCAGAGCAGAAATACAAACAATTCTTTTTTGCTGCATAGTACCGGACATAAACCCAATGGAGGCGAGATAGATGCATCCATTATTTATTCAGACTACTATTATATCGAAGCATTGTTAAGGTTGAAAAAACTGCAGGAAAATAAAAGTATTTATAAAAATTTATAAAAGGGGCGTGCACCTGCTGAATCCATATTCGACAGCGGACGGCCGACGAAAAAATAACGGTATGATAAATTATAAACTGAGTGCAGTCTTTTTTTTAATTTTTTGCAGCCGGTTGCACGGTCAGGATATTATTACCAATACAAAATCAATGGTTCAATCGCCCGATAAAAACATTGATGTTCAATTTTATCAGAAACAGCTAACAGACAGTACAAAAGCGATGTACTATACCGTCCGGTACAAAAATAAACCTGTCATTGGCGAATCTTTGCTTGACCTGCAAATGGATAATCACCTCAGCGAGCAGGCAATGGCCATCAATGTTGACAAGCATCCGGATTGGTGTGAGAACCTGCAATTTATCAGCAGCGAAGGTCTTTCAAAAGACAGTGTATGGAAACCGGCATACGGCGAAGCAAGCATTGTTCGTGATAATTATAATGAACTTATTATCCACTTCGTAAAAGACAACAACAGAATTTATAAACTGGATATTGAGATAAGGGCATTCAATGAAGGCGTGGCCATACGTTATTTCATTCCTGAAAATGAAAAAGGAACGTATTACCGGATTATGAATGAGCATACCGAATTTTCGCTGCCAGCGGATACCAGGGCCTGGTTTACAGGCTGGGCACAGGGCAAATATGAATTATTACCATTGCATAATTGGCCACAGGAAGCAGAAAGGCCGCTTGTAGTGGAATTGGATAATGGCTTATCTGTTTGCCTGGCTGAAGCGGGGATGGTAGATTACGCACGTGCAAAATTTGTACTGCATCCTGCAAAGCCAAATACCATTATAACGTCCATGTACACCCCTGCCGATTTGATTTCTCCTGTAGCAACACCCTGGCGCGTAATAATGATTGCTGAAAAACCAGGTGACTTAATCACCAATAATTTTGTCATTCAAAACCTGAATCTTCCTTCCAAAATTAAAGATCCCGGCTGGATCAAACCCGGCAAAATTATGCGGGTAATGACCCAGACAACGCAGGATGCAAAAGAAAATATTGATTTTGCGGTGAAACACAACCTGCAATACATATTGTTCGACTGGAAATGGTATGGCCCGGCTTTTAGCTTTTCTTCGGACGCTACCAAAGTGGCGATACCCAATTTTGATTTACCCGGCATTATTGAATATGGAAAGCAAAGAGGTGTAGGAGTATGGTTATACTGTAACCTGCAGGGCTTGTATGCGCAATCAGATTCTTTGTTCCGTGTATACAAAAGCTGGGGTATTAAAGGCGTAAAATTTGGTTTTGTACAAGCGGGTTCTCATCGCTGGACAACCTGGATTGAAGAGATGTTTAAAAAAGCTGCTGAAAATAATATGATGGTGAATGTACATGATGACTGGCGCCCCACGGGCGAACAGCGCACCTGGCCAAATGTAATGAGTGCCGAGGGCATCCGGGGCAACGAGGAAATGCCCGATGCCACACACAATACCGTATTGCCTTTTACAAGGTATATTGCCGGGGCAGCCGACTATACGATTTGTTATTACGACAAACGCATCAAAACAACCCATGCGCACCAATTGGCGATGGCGGCAGTTTATTATAGTCCCATACAAACATTATATTGGTATGATAAACCATCGTTTAGTGAAAACGAACCGGAGCTTGAGTTTTGGGATAAAATACCCACCACCTGGGATGAAACAAAAGTATTACAGGGAGCGCCCGGACAATTTATTACAACAGCAAGAAGGAGTGGTAATGATTGGTTCCTGGGAACACTGACAAACAACGATGCAAGAACAGTTACCATCAGGTTTGATTTCTTAACGAAAGGAAAAAGATATATTGCAAAGATTTATTCAGACGATCCCTTGGCAGCTACCAAAACGAAAGTGAAGGTGGAAGAAAGAAATGTGGATGCATCATCTATGATTGATGTAAAATTATTGGCCAGCGGCGGACAAGCCATCTGGCTAAGGCAACAATAATCAAATTAAAGCATTGAATATGCAGCGCCGCGGTTCAATCATTCCTGCAATTGTGTTTATTCTTTGCCTTCATGCAGGGGCGCAACAGCAACCTGTTTACAATTTCTCCGCCCTGCAGCAAAAAATACAGGGATGGGTAGACAGTGGCTATTATGCAGGCGCTTCGGTGATTATTGCAAAAGACAATAAGGTGATTTACAAAGGATATTTCGGTAGTTACCAGCCGCAGACAGTTGCCTTTATTGCCTCTGCCGGAAAATGGATGGCCGCAGCTACTATTGCGGCTGTTGTTGATGAGGGGAAATTAAACTGGAATGACAAGGTAAAAAAATGGATGCCGGAATTTACGGATATTAAGGGCGAAGCAACATTGGCGCAATTGTTATCTCACACGGCGGGTTTTCCTGATTATCAGCCTGCAAATAAACCGGCAGATATTTACCAGACATTAAAAGAATCAGTTGCACATATTGTTCGTCTTACTGCTGATACCCCGGGTACAAAATTCAGGTATGGCGGCCTTGCCATGCAGGTAGCCGGCAGAATGGCTGAACTGGCAACGGGTAAAGACTGGGAATCATTGTTCCAGCAAAAGATTGCCATACCGCTTGGTATGCATTCAACTCATTTTACGCCGGTTGATTCATCGGGCGGACATGCACCCATGTTGGGTGGCGGTGCGCGGAGTACTTTGCAGGATTATGCCAATTTCCTTTCAATGATTTTTAACAATGGCGTGTTCAATGGGAAGAGAATTTTATCGGTCCGGGCAATTGAAGCGATGCAGGCCAACCAGGTTGAAGGGGCAAAAATAAATAAGGGGGAGTTTGTAGAAAAAGCAAGAAGCAGTTCAAAGAAGGATATCTATGGACTGGGCGAATGGCGCGAAGAAACCGATAATCGGGGCAGAGCCATTCTCATCAGCAGTCCTTCATGGGCCGGTGCTTATCCGTGGATTGATAAGAAAAATCATGTGTATGGTTTCTTCCTGACGCATATCGCCCGGCCAAAAAATGGATTTAATTCATTTTTAGCAAGCCCCGTGCTGGCGATAATGACACGGGCCGTGATTGAGCAATCATTTTTTAAAAGCAGATAAAATAGTTCTTATGAAAATAGTGTTGAGTGTATTGACAGCAGTTGTTTTGATGGTTCACGCTGGCGCACAATCGCATTATCCCGGACAACATGAAGGCAAGTTTATTGTAAAGGATAAATTAATACCCGCGGTCTATAGTTTCGATCTGCAGGATGTGAAATTACTGGACAGCCGGTTTAAGCAAAATATGGAAAGAGAACAGCAATGGCTGTTGTCAATCGGCGCCAATAACTTACTGCACAGTTTTCGTACCAATGCCGGCGTATACAGCGGTAATGAGGGTGGTTATTCAGGAAAGAAAATTGCCGGGTGGGAATCGCTTGATTGTGAACTTCGTGGTCATACAACCGGGCATATATTGTCTGGTCTTGCATTAATGTATGCTTCTACCGGCGATGAAAGATTTAAAACGAAGGCCGATAGCATCGTAAAGGGACTGGCCGTGGTACAACAAGCGCTTAACCAGGATGGCTACCTGGGCGCATTTCCACAGGAACTGATCAACAGAAATATTGCGGGCCAACCGGTATGGGCGCCATGGTATACACTCCACAAAATTTTATCCGGCCTGATTGATCAATATCTCTATTGTGATAACCGGCAGGCCCTGGACATAGCTTCAAAGATGGGCGCATGGGCATATAAAAAACTTCGGCCGGTAACAGCAGAACAGCGCAGCCAAATGCTGCGCAATGAATTTGGCGGTATCAATGAATCGTTCTATAATCTGTATGCTATTACAGGTAATGCTGATTACAAATGGCTGGGAGAATTTTTTTACCAAAATGAGACACTGGATCCTTTAAAAGAAGGGAAAGACATACTCGAAAAAAAACATGCCAATACTTATATTCCCAAATTAACCGGATTATCACGTGACTATGAGATTGAAGGTAAGGGCGGTGGCGATTCTATTGCTGCTTTTTTCTGGAATACGGTAATAGATCATCATAGTTTTGTTACGGGAAGCAACAGCGATAAAGAACATTTTTTTAAGCCAGATGATCAATCCGGTCATTTAACAGGTTATACCGGCGAAAGTTGCAATGTCTACAACATGCTGAAACTGACAAGGCATTTGTATGAACATACAGCCAGTATGAAATATACTGACTATTACGAAAAAGCCTTGTTCAACCACATATTGGGGCAACAGGATCCTGCCACCGGAATGGTTGCCTATTTTCTTCCTATGCTGCCCGGCGCGCATAAAGTATACAGCACGCCTGACAGTTCTTTCTGGTGCTGCGTGGGCAGTGGATTTGAAAACCAGGCAAAATATGGTGAGGCTATTTATTATCACAATGCGGGGGATCTTTTTGTAAACCTGTTTATTGCATCAGAACTAAGCTGGAAGGAAAAAGCAATAAAATTAAAACAGGAAACAAATTTCCCTGAAGATGGCGGTATCAAATTTACGGTTGAAGCAGCGAAACCTGCCGGCATGATATTGAATATCCGGTACCCTTCATGGTCGGTTGCCGGTGCAACGGTTAAAGTGAATGGGAAAAAAGTTTCAGTGAAGAATACGCCGGGTACTTATATCGTGCTCAACCGGAACTGGAAAAATGGTGATATTGTTGAAGTGAATTTTCCCATGACGCTGCATCTTGCTGCAACCAATGACAATATAAATAAAGCTGCCATTCTTTATGGTCCTATTGTTCTTGCAGGTGAAATGGGAACGACTGGTTTCATTGCACCGCAACCCTATAGTAATCCGCAATTGCACAATGATTATTACACCTACGATTATCATGTGCCCGCCGGCATTCCCACATCGCTCCTGATAAGTGGCGCTAAGTTAAGTGATGCCATTAAGCCGGTTGCAGGAGGGAAACTGACTTTCAAAACGGTGAAGGAAGGGATACAGTTAAGACCTTTATATGATATTCACCGGGAAAGGTATGTGGTATATTGGGATATAAAATAACCGGCCATCTGAAAATCATTAAAATGAAATAGGGTTTTTAGGAAATCAACCACCATAAAACTCTCCATCCCAATGCGTACATCCTCCATTTTGCAGGCCCTGGTAACAGGCCATCTTTGCTTTGTCAATAACGACATCAACTTCAAAAAAAACAACAATGACAACATTTACAGTTCCTGCAAGAGAAGAAGTAGCCCCGGCCAACCAGGTAATTTTTGATAACCTGCATAAAGCACTTGGTTTTGTTCCCAATTTGTATGCAGCTATTGCATGGTCCGATAATGGCCTGGGAAGATACCTGGCTTACCAAAACGCCAAAACATCGTTAAGCAACAAAGAAAAGGAAGCCGTTAACCTCGTGGTAAGCCAGGTCAATAATTGCGTGTATTGCCAGAGCGCCCACACCGTGATCGGGAAAATGAATGGTTTCAGCGATGAACAATTACTGAATATACGCAGCGGCAAAGCAACAGATGTAAAACTTAATGCGTTGGTTCAACTGGCCCAGAGTATCACATTAAACCGCGGCAGCGCAGATGCCCGGCTGGTGGATAATTTTTTTGCCCTGGGATACACAAAAGAAAACCTGGTTGATCTGGTACTCCAGGTAAGTGACAAAACCGCCATGAATTATTTGCACAACCTTACAAAAATTACGGTTGATTTTCCTATGGCGCCGGCTTTGCAGCAATTTGAACCGCAATCTTAATACGCACTCATCCATCAACCGCCTTGCCCGCAATTGCAGGGCGGTTTTATTTTTGATCGCTCAAATATTTGGCTTCTCCCCGGCCTCTTGCATTACAAGACTATGTTCTTATGTTAATTGCATGGCTTACTCATTGCTGTTGATTCAATAGGGCTTTCAGCATAACTTCGCGTCGTACAGAAGGGCCAATCGTTTCATCATATTTGTATATGGGGATGTCTGAAGAACTGATTCTTAAAAATATTAACCGTCATATCCGGCTTGACGGGGAGGAGACAGATTATTTCCTGTCCCTGCTTCAAACAAGGGTTATCAGGAGAAAAGGATTTTTGCTCCGCGCCAATGAGGTTTGCAAAAATGAAAGCTTTATCACCAAAGGTTGTTTACGCACCTATACCATTGATGATGCCGGATTGGAACATACTTTAATGTTTGCTGCAGAAGACTGGTGGACAGGTGACTTGTATAGTTTTCTTACGCAACAACCGTCCAGCCTGATGATTGATGCAACAGAAGACACCACAATACTTCAGATCTCCAGGGCAAACCTGGAGCAGCTTTATCAAAAGGTTCCGAAGTTTGAGCGGTTTTTCAGAATCATGTTCCAGAACGCTTTTATAGCGCAACAGGAGCGTATCAAACAAAATCTTTCTTTTACCGCAGAACAACGCTATTGTCAGTTTCTTGACAAATGGCCCGATTTAGAACAACGGCTTTCACAAAAACAAGTGGCCTCATATCTTGGTATTACACCTGAATTCCTGAGTATGATAAGAAGAAAGCAGGCCCGCAAATAATTACTTAAACTACTTTAAGATGCAGGAATTGCTTTTCCTGTTGGTTTGCATTTTAAAACACAAATGTAAACGACATGAAAAAAAATTTATTTGCTGCCCACAATGATTGGACGGGCCTTATAGTAAGATTAACCATCGGTGTTATTTTATTTCCACACGGCGCGCAGAAGGCGCTTGGACTATTCGGCGGCTTTGGGTTTAATGCCACGCTGGATTATTTTACCGGTACCCTGCATTTGCCATGGCTGACAGGCTTTTTGGTAATTTTTATTGAATTTATTGGCTCCATCCTTCTTTTGGCTGGCGCAGCCAGCAGGCTTTGGGCTGCATTGATAGTGGTGCTAATGACAGGTATCATTTTTACAGCGCATATTCACAACGGATTTTTTATGAACTGGCTGGGCAATCAAAAGGGTGAAGGGTACGAATATCATTTGCTGGTGATTGGATTGTCTGTAGCGGTGCTGGTAAATGGAAGCGGCAGGTATTCGGTTGACAGGCTGATTTCAAAAACCTGAGTGAGCCCGTACTGAACGCATGTTACAGTGCAACCGGTATCAGCAGCTACAAAAAGCAGGAATTGTATCCTGTTTTTTGTAGCCCCATTGGGTGCGCAAAATTCTAACAGGCAGGCCGCGGAAAATTGTCCATTGTATAGCGTCATTCCTCCATTTTATGGCAACCTCGTTGTACGCAACTTTGTTAAGCAGAAAGCCGTATCAGAAAACAGACACTGGTGAATGGCGAATAACAACAAAAAATACCATAATGGAACAAAAACATCCGCTGCCTCCATTCACCCTGGAAACAGCACTGCAGAAAGTACAGTTAGCCGAAGATGCATGGAACAGTAAGGATCCTGAAAACGTATGCCTTGCCTATACAATTGACACAGAATGGCGCAACCGTACAGATTTTATCAACGGACGGGAAGCAGTAAAGAAATTCCTGCAGCGCAAATGGGAAAAGGAACTGGATTATAAACTTAAAAAGGAATTATGGGGGTTTCGTGAGAACCGCATGGCAGTAAGGTTTGAGTATGAATACCGGAATGCAGAAGGGCAATGGTTCAGGGCCTACGGAAACGAAAACTGGGAATTTGATGAAAATGGCCTGATGAGAAAAAGGTATGCCAGCATTAATGATTTGCCCATTACAGAGGCAGAAAGAAAATTATAAACCGTTTAATAAAACAACAAATGAAAAGCAATCATGTACCGGACAATTTTTTAACTGAGACACCAGGGGAGATGGTGCGGGCAAACAACAGTAATACAGAACCGTTAACAGAAGAAATAGTAATCTGCGACGAATGCGGAGATACTTTGTGGGATAAAGTCCTTGAACAAACAAATACAACTGATAACTCCGGGAAGGCCATTACAACAGAATGACAATAATTATTTCAAATAAAACTTTGAAACCGCAATAAGTTGGTATATGGCTGAGGGCAGGTTTTAAATGGTGATTATTTGTAAATGGGTAAACTTTTATTATGGCAAAGAATTTTGCATCTATTGGTTTTTCTACAGCCGCCAGGCAATTGCAGGAAAAGTATGGCAGCAGGCAGTCTTATGCCAGGATGGAAAAAGACAGCTATGTTGATGGATTGACTGAAAAAGAAACAGATTTTATCGCTGAACGTGATAGCTTTTATATAGCCAGCATTGGCGAGAATGGGTTTCCATATATTCAGCACCGCGGTGGGCCAAAGGGGTTTTTAAAAGTACTGGATAATAAGCGGTTGGGTTTTATAGATTTTAAGGGAAACATGCAATACATTACCGCAGGAAACCTGGCAACCAATAATAAGATTGCGCTGATTATGGTAGATTATCCCAGCAGGACCAGGTTGAAAATTTTTGCCAGGGCTGAGATGGCAGAATTGGCTGGTCACCAGGAACTATACAATGCCCTTAACCTGGAAGACTATAAGTTTCGTCCTGAAAGTATGATGGTATTGCACATTGAAGCTTATGACTGGAACTGTCCGCAACATATTGTTCCGCGGTATACAGTTGAAGAGATTGAAAAAGCGCTGGCCCCGCAGCGTGCGTATATTGCAAAACTGGAGGCAGAAATAAAAGTATTAAAGAGTCCCGCATGACCAGCAATGCATACTTTTCATTAGCTGGTTCACGGATGCTGAACATTTCAATTTAACTTTGGGCAAAAGTCAACCAGCCATTTTTAATAAGCCGCAATGCTCAATCATTCTGCTGTTACATTGATCAACCAGCAAAACGGGGAACCCGCTTTTAAATTATTTTCATTTGATGATAATTCCTTTTTTGATAAACTGCAGCGTAATAATTTCTTTGCACTGATATGGGTTACCAGTGGCAGTGGCAGTATAGATGCGGATTTCACCAGCTATGAGTTTGGAGAGAATAGCCTGTTTAGTTTTGCTCCCTACCAGCCTTACAGGTTAAATATGCGGACGCCTGTAAAAGGTATTGCAATATATTTTCATGCTGATTTCTTTTGCATTCACAAACACCAGAAAGAATTAGAATTGAATGGTGTTTTATACAATAATGTTTACCAGCCACCATTTGTAAAGGTAGACGCCGGTTCGGCCGCTACTTTCAGCATGGTTTATGACCAGATGACCCGGGAAATGCAAAATGAGGCGCTCGCCCAGCATGAACTACTGGTCTCTTATCTTAGAATATTCCTCATCACTGCATCACGTCTTAAAATTGAACAACAACCTGTATTAAAGCAAATAGCAGAAAATACAAAAGAACCTTTTATTCTTCAGAAGCTTAAAGATGCCATTGAAGAGAACTTTAAGACCAAACATTCGGCAAGTGAATATGCCGATCTGCTATATATATCACCAAAAGCGCTGGCTAAAATCACAAAGTCGCATTTCAACAAAACATTATCGGGCCTCATCAACGAACGTATCATCATAGAAGCAAAGCGCGAGCTTTATCTTACCGATAAGACAGTTAAAGAAATTGCCTACGAACTTGGATACCAGGATGAATATTATTTCAGCCGGTTCTTCAAAACAAATGCCGATGTTTCTCCCCAGACTTTCCGGGATACGGTAGGTTTTGCAAGGGGGATGTCAACAACAAACGAGTGATCCTTTTTTTTTGCTGCATCCTGTTAAAAGTATCAATCCCGTTTCCGGGTTTGTAAGCGCAGGTTTTTTTCTCTTTCAAAAAATGTATACTGGCAGACAGTCGTTTTTTTCATGTTTTAATTCCTTTGCAGTATAAAACAGAAAAAAATGAAAAAGTATACAAGTATTGCTGCAGAAAGGAAACTGCAGGCTTTCTATTCGAAAGCGCATGCGAAAAACATTACAGCATTTTCAGTTAAAATGCTATTGCTGATAGTCGCTTCATTCATCTTTATTGGATGGGCCAGTGCACAGACGGTTAACGGCAAGCCATTTGTTAATGTAAATAGCGAAGGCGTTATCCTGGATGGTTATGACGCGGTGGCATTCTTTACAGACAATAAGCCGGTGAAAGGCGATGCGCAATTCCAGTTTACACATGATGGCGCCATCTATTATTTTGCTTCAAAAGAACATGCCGATCTGTTTAAGGCCAATCCGGAAAAATACAAACCACAGTTTGGTGGCTATTGTGCGTATGCTGTTTCCCTCGGAAGAGTGGCACCTATTGATGTAAATACGTTTTCGATTGTTAACAACAGGCTGGTATTGCAGCACAACGAACGGGCTGTAAATGGCTGGAATAAAGATGTGCAGGGCAACCTGCAACTGGCGGATAAATATTGGCCGGCAGTGGTTGCCAAAGGCGGAAAGCAGATTGTGACAGACGATGAGAAGAAGTTTTTAAATAATACGGACCCCGATGGCGTTACCCTGCAGGGCTATGATGCAATTGCTTATTTTACCGACAACAAGGCCATTAAAGGCAATCCTGCATTTACTGCACGCTATAATGGTGCTACCTACTGGTTTTCAACTCCGGAACATGCATCGCTTTTCAAGGATAATCCCGGTAAATATGCGCCACAATACGGTTCTTTCTGCGGCTATGCCATGAGCCTCGGCAAACTTCGCCCAATTGATCCAACGATCTTTCAGTTGGTGGATGGCCGCCTGATACTGCAACACACAAAGGATGCGTATGAGCAATTCAATAAAGATGTTGCCGGCAATACGGCTAAGGCGGATGGCTATTGGCCAATAGAGATAAAAAAACATGCCGGTAAGAAAATAAAATTTGATAAACCCGCAAAACCGGCCGCAGACAATACTGCCGGGAGTAACTAAAAAATATTTAATCATTCATCATTTATCAGTAATACATGAAAAAGAAAATTTTAACAGTGGCATTTGCAATAGCAGTGTCACTTACACAAGCTGTGTTTGCAGGCAACACTGGCGGCCTTAAAGTAGACAAGATCGTACTTGAATCGTTTCGTAAAGACTTCATACTTACTTCCGAAGCCAGATGGAATAAGATTGGGGAAGTTTTTGTGGTGGATTTTAAACAGGAAGGTATTGCCTACAGCGCCTATTATACGGAAGACGGCATGCTAAACAGCATCAGCAATAGTATTGAGAAAGAAAAGCTGCCGGTAACAGTCGCACAGCGGATCAATAAGAAATACGGTAAGATTGAAATAACAAGAGCGTTAAAGGTAAGGTCGTTACCCAATGGTATTTCTTATGTTATACAATTCTATGCTGGAGGAAGTGAAAAAATCGTCAAAACAGACGGCGATGGGGTTATTGAAACAGTAAAAATAATTAAATAAATATTATTCATCCTGGTCATCAAGCATGCACCAGGTAAACACACACAGATGAAAAAGATATTCCTGTTTACGACGCTGGTACTGGCAATGGCAGTTGCCGGTTCAGCACAACTCATCAATACAAAAACAATTTCATTGGAGGCTGCCAAAAAAATTGTAGCTGAAGCTGTAAAATACGCAAAGGCAAACAATGCGCCCGGTGGCGCCATTGCGGTGGTAGATGCAGGTGGCAACCTGGTCTATCTTGAAAGACTGGACAATACATTTCCTGCCGCATCGGAAGTAGCCATAAAAAAAGCTAATACCGCGGCCATCTTCAAAACACCTTCATCCAAATTGGAAAATAGTATCAATGGCGGAAGACAGGCCCTGATAACTGTGGGACATACTTTCCTGCAGGGGGGCATACCTATTATTGCGGATGGCCAGGTAGTAGGTGCTATTGGTGTTAGCGGCAGTGCCAGTGCCCAGCAGGACGAGGACATGGCAAATGCCGGTGCAAAGATTTCAATTAACCAGTAAGGAATAATGCAGTATTATTTTATGGAAAGCTTCTTTAAATAAAAAATATGAAAAAGATAATTGGCATGGCCGTTTTTATCTGGCTGGTGGGTGTAAACCTGCAGGCACAGGAAACACGCCAGCTCGCTACAGATAAACCGCAAGCCGTTGCTGATCTTACAACCAATGAAGGCGCTGCATTGGTAGATGCCCATTGGTTTGTGCAACCGGCACATATTGTGGATGCCGATTTCAGGTTGCCGGGTGCTTCTGCCAGCGATCAAATGTTGTTGTATCCAACCGGAGCGGCCATCAAAACGCATACTATTCATCCGCAAATAAACGCAGCAGACTTTGACAAAAATTTTATGGCCATTAAACCCACCAGTCTTGAAATGCGCGAGGGGATGGGTCTGGTATCGCTGGCCTGGTATAAAGCAGATGTAACAATTCCGCAAAACATCGGTAAACTTCCGGCAGAAGGCACCACTGCAGTATTTGAAATTGTGGTGGATGATTACAGCGAGATATGGGTAAATGGCCGGCAGGCGCATGGTTTTGGGCAAAGCGGCAACGGCGTTATTGCAGGGTATAATGCCCGCAACCGGGTTATACTTACCAATCACGCAAAACCCGGCGATCATTTTTCTATTGCCATATTGGGTATTAATGGTCCGCTCGGTATGATACCAGATAACTATATCTGGATACGAAACGCGGTTATTGATTTTTATAAAGAGTGGCCGGTTAATGAAGCCTGGAAGGATATGGGCAAGATGTATAGAATTGATGCGGACCTGGACAACATCGTAGCCTCCACAACAAAAATAGAAAAACTAGCCGACGGGTTCTCTTTTACAGAAGGACCGGTATGGCATCCGGATGGATATTTATTGTTCAGCGATCCCAACACCAATACCATTTATCGCTACAACCCGGGCGATCACAATGTAACGGTATACATGAGCCATAGCGGCTATACAGGTGCCGATATTGGTGAATACGGACAGCCCGGCAGCAATGGATTGGCTATTGATAAGGAAGGAAGATTAATTGCAGACCAGCACGGCAACCGCCGGGTAGTGCGGTATGAAAAAAAAGGGCCTGTTACTGTTCTTGCTGATAAAATAGATGGAAAACATTTTAATAGTCCCAATGATATTGTTCTAAAAAGTGATGGCACTGTTTATTTTACTGATCCACCTTATGGGCTGCCAGGTTTTTTTACCGATAAAAGAAAAGAACTGGATTATTCAGGTGTATTTATGATTAAAGAGGGAAAGACAAAACTGGTTTCGAAAGATCTCGGTGGCCCCAACGGGCTTGCTTTTTCACCCGATGAAAAATACCTGTATGTCACCAATTGGGATATACGCGATATCCATCATACAAAAACATTGTGGCGCTATGAAGTACAGCCCGACGGTAGTTTGAAAAATGGAAAAATATTTTTTGACTGGAATTTTACTGAAGACGATGAAGCGCTCGATGGTATGAAAGTAGATAAATCGGGTAACTTGTTTGTATCAGCGCCGGGCGGCGTATGGATTCTTTCAGCAGCCGGTAAATTGTTAGGTAAAATTGTAATGCCCGAACGGCCTGCAAATATGGCCTGGGGAGATGATGGAAAGACATTATACTTTACAGCGCATTCAGGTTTGTATAAAATGCGGGTGCTTACCGGCGGCAAATTTAGCTGGGAATAAAAATAACTTGCTGCCGTTCACTGTATCGTTATTCGTAATACCGGTATAATTCAAAAGCTATGACAACTGGTAAAGTTGTCATAGCTTTTGGTGCCCGGGTACTGTGCACTTTGCCACGGCTGCAGCGGGACCCGTGAAAATGTTCCGGAGCAAATCAATACACAGACCGGCACTTGAAAAGCAATGACTGGCCTGACCAACGAAAAAAAATACTCCCTTTTCCCACCACACAGCTATTTCCATTCTCAATTAACAATTTGTTTTTGACAACTGTACGATACGCGACAATCTTTTTTTTGTTGCGTGCGTAGATTAGCTAAACAATCATAACATAAAATCATACGCATATGTTTTCATCAGCTGTACACGGAAAAAAAGTACTTATTACGGCCGGCCCCACCAGGGAAGCCATTGACCCTGTCCGTTATATCAGTAATCATTCAAGTGGAAGAATGGGTTATGCAATAGCCGAAAGCCTGTTGCAGCAGGGAGCTGTTGTATTCCTGGTATCGGGGCCTGTTTGTATTGATATAAAATCGCATCCCAATCTGCATCTTATACAGGTAACGACCGCTTCCGAAATGTACCTGGCCTGCTGGCGGTATTTCAGCACAGTGGATATTGCCGTCTTTGCAGCGGCTGTAGCAGACTACCGCCCGGAGAAAGTAGCAAAACAAAAAATCAAAAAGAATGACAGTTCATTTGAAATTAAAATGGTAAAGAATACTGATATCGCGGCAGAATTCGGCAAAGTGAAAATGGCCGGCCAGCTATCGGTTGGGTTTGCCCTGGAAACTGAAAATGAGTTGGGAAATGCCGTTGGCAAATTAAATAAAAAGAACTTTGATTTGGTTATACTGAATTCCATGAACGATGCAAATGCCGGTTTCGGGTATGATACCAATAAAGTGAGTATTATAAACAGGCAGTATATTCAGAAAGATTTTTCGTTAAAGTCAAAAAAGGAAGTAGCTAAAGATATCGTTGATGAAATTTCAAACGCGCTTTCCAACCATACGGAACAATTTATTGAAAGAAGCGTTTATGAGTATGAAAATATGTATCGGTAAGTACCAAAAAAAACCGCTGCAACAGCGGTTTTTTTTGGTTACTGATTTTATCGGTTACTTCATACAAGCGGGGTTGCAGGATGCTATGGAGCCGCCGAAATGTTCCTGTATGTATGAAAATTGCCTGATGCCTTTTTCTTTAACATAGAGTATTATCCAGTCGTCATATTGTACCACTTTTGCCTGCAAGGATACAGGCTCAGCTACAAAGTTTTTTACAGCTTCGTTCATTTTTTCACCATTTGCGCCCAGGATCAGGTAGTAATTTTCGTTTCCTTTTTTATCTGTTACTTTTAATACTGGTGCAATACCGCCGAGAATGCAACGAATGGCGCAATCCTTATGTGGTTTGCCCTGTCCTGGTTTCATAACGCCAAAAAAACATTTTGGATCAACTATTTCGCCATGAATTACCTGCTCCCCGAGGTTGCTGACAACAGGCAACAAAGCATTGCCGGCATCGGCACCAATTTCCACGACAATAGGATCGTTTGCGTCAATTTGCATTAACAATTTGCCGTCATTGTACAGCAGCGTTCCTCTCATGGTTACTTGCTTGCGGTTCAATGAAATGTTTTTTTGTTTTTCAATGGCGGCAATGGCGCCTGCAGCGCCTGTTTTTCCAAAGCCTATCAATGGAATGGTAATAAAGGAAGGATGGCCAAAAATATCTTTGCCATTAACAGCTTTCAAAAAAGGAACCGGGTCGTTAAAATAAACGCCTTTCACTTCGGTTAGCTTTCCAAATTCAAAATTACCGGTTGCAAATTGCTTTTGCGAAAATGCCAGCAATAGCGCGGCAATTGTTACTGCAACCAGGAGTATCAGCAGTACTTTTTTTATGTGCTTTGCAAACCCCTGCGGTGCCTTTTCCATCCAGCCGATATAGAACTCATCGTTTTTCATTGTATAATTTATTTGGTATTGTTTAATCAAATTACTGCACCTGCTCTTTCCGTACCTTCCGGGTAAGGCGCCGGATTCAACCAGACTTTTCCATCCGCTACCTTTACATCATAGGTGCTCACTTTTTCTTTGAATGGTGGTGGCGACTGGCCATTGCCGGGCAGGTACTGGTAACCATGCCAGGGACAGGTAATGCAACCATCAAGGATTTTTCCTTCGCCCAGCGGGCCACCCTGGTGCTTGCAAACATTGTGTATGGCATACAATTTTCCCCCGTGTTTATAAACTGCAATTCGCTCAGTGTCAATACAAAATATTTTTGCCCGGCTTTCTTCCATCTCACTGGTGTTGCAGACGAAGAAATACCCTTGTTCTTTCAGGTTAAACAGTTGATTGTCCTTTCTTACTTCGCGTGTTCCGGCTATCAGATGCAGTGAGATGAGTGTAAGGGCGCCTGCGGCTATCATACAAACAAAGACGGGATTGTTTTCGTATTGTACCACGCCCAGCATAACATGCAGGATGATCAGCAAGTAAGCGAGGTAAACAAGCATGTGCAGTGTCTTCCATACTTTGGGTGAAAGGTTGTGCAGCCAAAAGTCATGGCTGGTAGCCGCCATTAGTAAAAAGATTACCAGCGCGAAAAATCCGAGGGCCTGAAACGGAAACTGCGCAACGGAATTGTATTGGGTATTGGAGGTAAAAAGTGAAACAAACGGGTTTGTATTACCCAAAGCATGAAATTGTAAAATAGCAAAACTTCCATGTACCAGCGCGATAGTAAACATAGTCACTCCCAGGTGACGGCGATTGTATAACAGCGGAAGGAATTTTTTGTTTATCCTGGCCAATGGCCCAATGGCAAGAATAATGTGTAAAAGTAAAATGGCAAGTGTACCGGCTGAACGAATCAGAACAGTTTCAAACGTATACTGTGGATTATAAATTATTGTAACCCCAATGAAAATAATGAGGTATAAAATACAGAAGCCGAAAATCAACCAGTCATAATGTTTTTTCTGACGGTTCCAGCCTACTGCTGTATAGGATGCGCTCATGGCTTAAAATTTATTGTGTCAATGACCTGCTGGTGAATAAAGTCGTACAATATAAAATGATCGGTATTGCCAGGTGTTGCACTTAATGTGGAATCCAGCGGGAAGTACCAGTTGCCCCTGGCTTCAATTCTGCCAATCAGTTTTGCCTGTGGGGGGGTTGTTATTGCAGTGCCTGCATAAATTGTTGCCGTTGGATATTGCAGTACTTCTTTATTGATCCATTCAAGTTGCAGTTGCGACCCATCTGTACTGCGCCGGATAGTTACGGTATAATTAGGTTTGTCTGATTTTTTCAGCACCACGGGCAGGGCGGTGGATGTTGGCGGTTGCAGCAGTTTTTGTACCGGTTGTTCCGGGATGGCCAACCAGGCCACAGCAATTCCTGCGGGTAGCAATATGGCCAGGGTTATCCATATTTCCAGGTGTCTTTTTCTAAGCGGTTTCATCATGGCTGGTTGGTTTTGCGTTTATCCATTTTTTTAGCAATACCGGCCAGAGCAGGATTACCCCGGGTAAAATAATAATCCTGAACCCGGCACTGCTGCCATGGGCGCCTTCATCTACAACGGTTATGCCTTTAATTACAAAGGCAATGGCAAATATGAACCCTGAAAACAGGTAAAGGGCTATCAGCATTAATACCATTTCAATAAGCATGTTATGTAGTTATGGGTTAACAATTAATATACTGTTGAAACCAAAAAATCCGTCAGGTTCTTTATACGGATTGCCTATATCTTCCTGCCAATTTTTATCATCAACAAAAAACTTATACAGGTACCTTCCTGCCGGCAGCATGGGAATAGCTATTTTCCACAGTCCGTTTTTTCCCGGCTCCAGCAGCCATACACCGGGCGCCCAATTATTGAAATTACCGGCCAGCGAAACCTGGTATGCACAATCATGCTGCAGGTAAAATTCAATACAGTTCTCCTGCTGGTTGATATAAGGCGACACCTGCGGTTTTGCTATGGCTTCCCTGTTCAGTACTTTGATAATAGCTTTTCTCGGCTGTATAACCCCAAACCCCTGTCTTTCTGCCGCCTGGTTGTCAATTCTTTTTGCGGTGCTGAAAAGAATGGTACGAACCGACCCGGGCGTGAGCTGCGGATTTGCCTCCAGCAGTTGCGCTATCACAGCACTCACAATTGGCGCAGCAAATGAGGTTCCATCTACATGCATATAAGCCGCGGAAATGTATTTTGCTTCCTGTATCCGCCTTACAATGGTTTGCCTTATAAAAGGTACATCATTTGATCCGCATAGCTGGCTGTTCAATTTTATTTGACTATAACCGGCGGCCAGTGCTGCCGGAAGTTCGGCATCATGCTGCGATAATAAACGATACAATATAGTTGCCTCCATTGCTGCTTTTGTTCCGGGCAGTATGGGAGCCGCAATCCATATTGAATGGGCCAGCAATTCCGGCTTCATCAGTTCATCCATTGTTTTACCAAAGGAGGAATGATATAGTTTTCCTGGTGGCGCATCCAGCCTGTTATCGTCGTCTATACCCCCCACCGCAATCACGTTCGGTGAATTGGCCGGAGGCTTAATAGCCGCGTTTTCATCATTTCCAACTGCAGCAACAATTACGATACCATTTTCTATTAATTGCTCTGCCATCTGATCAATTTCACTTGATTTGAACGGGACCGCTGTATCATCGCCCAGGCTCATATTTACAATTCGTATTCCATATTTCTTATGATTGACAGCCACCCATTGCAAGGCAGCAACGATACTGGCAGTAGTGATTTTCCCGGCTTTATCCTGCACTTTCACAAAAACCAGTTCTGCATCGCTGGCGATTCCTTTATACAAACCATTGCTGCAGTAGCCATCGCCTGCACATACAACGCTGGTCATGGTACCATGCCAACGGGAATTGTCTTCTTCATAACTATCATGGACAACCTGCATTTGCACCTGGTCATTTGGAATACAACCACTGTTTGATGGCTCTTTTGTAATATCTATGATCGCTTTAACCCGGTTGCGGTGCATTGTTAAGTCGGGATGCGGATAGAAACCACTGTCAATAAAACAAATGGTGATTCCTTTACCGGTAAAACGGGGGTCGGCATTCAACCTTAACCCGGTAGGCAGTATAATGAAGTCATCGGCGCTTTTAATGGAAAAATAAGGGCCTATCTCCGGCAGGATGCGCTGCTGCATTACAATTTCAGTACGGTAATAATCCATACAGCGGCTGCACAGGCCGCTATTTTCCAGCCAGGCCGGATGTTGTTCCTTAATGCGCCCGATAACCAGTCTTTCGCTGTCTGCATGAAACGGGTATAGCAGTTTATTAACGGAATCGTTGCACAATGGACAAATGATATTTACAACGGTGCTCATCGGTTCTGTAAAGAAAATGGAAAGTTTGTTTACCGTTTGTCGGCCTGTTGACCCAATGCCGGCATATGAAGTCCCTTTTACATTATTTTTTATTTCCCATTATCCGTAACCAGCATAGCATGACCGTCTGCATCCCTTACTATAAATGCTTTATATTCCCTTCCCTGGTTTGTTTTTATGGAGACAATGCCTTTTGAAATAAATGCATAGCCTTCTGGTTGCAGTTTTTTATATAAGGATTCCACATCATCCACTACCAGCCGGGTTTGCCAGTGCCAGATATCATCCGTTCTTGAATCAGCCGGGTATGCTTTGCCGGGACCGGGCTTCAGGTACTCCAGGAATTCAATGCCGGGTCCCGCTGATGAACGCAGGCCTGTAATGTGCAGGCTGGCGCCTTCCACAAAATTTAAATGCGCCTGTTCCATGCCCATGTTCCAGCTGTCACCTTTGCGCATAATGCCCAGTAATCCCTCGTAAAAGTGTACACTATTGTCTGTATTGCTGACGGCGATGGCTGTATGATCTATGCCCATAAACAACCTGCCTTTGATGGTTTGCCATTTCGGCTGTCCCTTGCCTTTAGGAAAATAAATCAGCTCCAGGTTGTGCCTGTCGGGGTCATGGAAATAAAATGCTTTTACACCCGCAGCGGCAATATTACTGGCGGGTATTGTTTGCGGACCGGTAGAAACATGCATGACCATGTGTTTACGCAGGGCTGCATAGGCCTTGTCCATATCATTTACCACAATAGCGATGTGCTGGAACGCCAGGTCATTGCTCATCATATTTTCAGGAATGCTTCTTCCACCGCCAGTAAGGTAGTCTGTGAGTTCAATCTCCTCATCTCCCAATTGCATCCGTACTACCCGCATCCGTAATCCAAAAATACCCTGCAGTTGTTCGTATGCCTCACCATATAGTTCCTGGTCGCTGATTTTTTTAAAGTCCAGAACATCGTGGTAGAATTGTATCGATTTTTCCATATCACTGACCGTAATACCAATAGCGGCAATTTTTTTTACCTGGGCAGCCAGGTGGCAGTGCAGTAAAAGGATAGCCGCGAAGACGATAAAATTTTTAAATAACTGTTTCATAATGCTGTTTACATATCGTTTACAATAGCGTTTGTGTTCTTTGTATTTTTCTTAAAATGATTGACCAGTAGAAAAAACTCAACCGCACCCAGCATACCTGCAACTGGTATGATCATATAGATCCAGGCGGCTGTCCATATATGAGCGGGCAATGCCGAAGCAAAACTCCGTGCGGGGTTCATACCAAAACCGCTTACCGGGCCGGCAATGATTACATAACTGCAAACAAGGCATCCTGCTATAATGCGCGTATAATTCTTGTACCGGGTACTTGCAGAAGTAAACAATACCATGCTCATGGTAACAAAAGCAATTGTCAATTCCATGAAGCATGCGGGCCATACACCTGCTTTCCCCGGCACGGTTACTACCGAACGGACGGGTGCGGCAATAAGTATGGGCCCCATCAGCCATTGCATCATATACACGGCCATTGTTCCTCCTGCCAACTGAAATAGGATATAAAAAATAGTATCCCGGTAACACATCTTTCCCAATCTCAAAAAACTGAGTGTTACCGCAGGGTTAATGTGCGAGCCCGATGGGCTGGTCCAGGGGGAATAGAAAATAAACAACGCTGTAGCACCCATCAGCAGGCCCATGATTATGGTGCGTACAGTACCGTTTGTGATGGCCAAATGCCATGGTGCCGTTTCACCTTCCAGCATAGCACCAAAGAAACAAGCTGAAATCATAAAGATGGCAAGGCCCAGCGCTTCCTGCACATAATACTTCCAGTTCTTGCGGAAGGATGCTTTTAATTGCGTTATACCGCCTGTGCCGGTAAGTACGCGTATGGGCATTGCTCTCATAATATAAAGAAATGAAGATGGCTGATTTTTGCTTGTCCTGTATGTGACGAAACAGAGGAAATACCTTAGTGATATTTTGATTAAGTATTTGTTGGTTTATGCGCTTATACTTTCGTTTGTATGTGTTTTAGCTCCAATCCCAAAAAATAATTCAGCAAAGTTCGTATCACTGCGATGGCCGCCAGTTTGCCGATATCGTTCCAACTGGGTGCAACGGCAGTTGCCAGCACATCTGCACCCAGTAATAATTCAAGCGATACTGCCACCGAGCTTCCAAACTGCACCCTGATGGCCTCCTTGCTTATTTTTTGTACCTTTTTTTTAAATCCCTGAGAATAATTGTACAGGGTTTTGATGACAGCAAGCCCAATAATGATGGCTGCCATTATTTCAACTGCATGACTAACATTGAGCGTAATTCTTTTCGCAATTTCTTCCATAGCTATTGTTATTATTTTGCCAGGAGGCCAAAAGTGAGTAGTGCCCCGATAATATTCAGAAAGCAATGAGTCAGGATACCAACCCTCAAATCCCTTGTCTTCCATACCACATATGTCATAGGCAATAAAGACAATATTAATGTCAGGTAGATATAGGGTTGCCAGAAATGATACACTGAAAAAAGAACTGCATTTAATACAAATGCCCATTTACCCCATTTAGCCATGCGCGGCAAAAGGTAACCCCGGAAATACAGCTCTTCAACAAAGGGCGCAAGCAACCCATTCAGCACCAGATTAAATACCAGTGTTGTCAGGATAGATGATTTACTATAGCCGTTAAAATCCTGCATCGTAAACCAGGCCGGCACCCATCCGGGCAATTTATTTGTTATGGATTTATTGAGCTGTTGCGTCAGCCCCCAGATAACAAATGCAATTACGAGTAATGCTGTTACGTACAGGATTAATTTTCCGGCTGGTAACCGGTTTTTATAGCCATTCAGTTGAAGAATACCCGAAGTGTTTTCCTTCTTTTTTACCATTACCAGGTGTACAGCAAGGACCGGAACTGCTATCAGTATAATTGCCAACAGCAAACTTAGTTGGGGCGGGTAACCGTACCTTATTACAAGTGGGGTAAGGCCAATAAACCCAAGCAATATAAGAATGCCGGGATAAAGGTGATAAACAACTGACCTTAACTTACTCAACTGCTCCATAATGGTAAGTTTATTATTATTGTATTGTTTCTAATTTGTTTTCAGCAATCGTATCTTCCGTTAATATATTATTAATAATGTGGTCGCTTACCCTGAGTGCATTTGCCACAATAGTAAGCGCCGGATTAAAAGCACCGCAGCTCGGAAAGAACGATGCGTCTGTTACATACAGATTGTCCAGGTCGTGCGCTTTGCAATTCAGGTCGAGTACCGAAGTGGCCGGATTGGATCCAAAACGCATGGTACCATTCTGATGGCTCATCCCGGTGATGTCCAAATCATAGCCATTCCATTGTACGTCTTTATAGTCTTCATCCAGTTCACCCAATTGCACAAAAACCTGTTTCAGTTTGTCTTTGAGTTTTTCATAGGCTTTATAGTTGTTCCTGGTATAATTCACCTGTATGCTGCCATCTTTGCGGAGCGTTACGCGGTTGTCGGGAGAGGGCAGGTCTTCCGCAGTAAGCCAGAAATCAATGGTCATTTCTTTTAATGCTTCATAATTTTTGCCAGGTGCAATTTTTTCGCCCAGCCATACAATTGTATCAGGATCATTTCTTCCCATGAGTTGTATTTCGCCCAATGGTAATTCGCTGTCATCTGCACCGAAGTAAAAATCTGCCAGGCCCAGGCTTTTCTGGAATACACAATCATTTTTCTTTTTTGTGAATGCTACCAGGCAGCCGTTATGATGCAACATTAAATTGCGTCCTACCTGGCCGCTTGAATTGGCCAGGCCATTGGGATGTTTGTCGCTCGCACTGCGAAGCATTAATGCAGCGCTGTTTACTGCACCGCACGCAATAATTACGATACCTGCATGAAAAACCAGGCGCTCGCCATTTACAATGGCAATAATGTTGTTTACTTTTTTGCCACTTGTATCGGTTTCCAGTTTTTCCACATAGGCATGTGTAAGCAAGGTTATATTTTCTTTGGCCAATACCGGTCTTAACGCAATGGTCTGCGCATCTGCTTTGCTGTCTGTAAGGTCGGGAAACCCGTCAAAATTTTCCAGTATTACCGGTGTTTCGGTCTTGTTGTAATCCTGGGGCAGTTGTACGCCCATTGGCAGGGGAAAGGGTCGCAGGCCAATTTGCTTCATCTTCATTTCCAGATCAGCAATCAATGGTTCATAGGGAAGAGGGGCATGCGGGTAAGCGGCGTTTGCAGGTGGTTCGGTTGGGTCAATACCTCGTTTGCCATGTACATGATATAAATGTTCCGCTTTTGTGTACCAGGGTTCCAGGGTATCGTACCGGAAGGGCCATTTGGGTGAGATGCCCCCGTAATGTTCGGTTTCCATAAAATCTTTTTCACGGAAGCGGAACAAGGCAGCACCATACATTTTGCTGTTGCCGCCAACATTGTAATGAATAAATGGTTTGAACGGTTTGTCGCCGGCATCATACCACTGGTCATTGGGCCGGTATCGTCCAACTGTTACTACTTCATGCGGATCCCAGTTTTGTTTTTCTTTTGGGATAAATCCGCCGCGTTCCAATATCAAAATTTTTTTTCCGGTATTTGCCAATGCATGTGCCATGGTACTGCCGCCGCTGCCGGTACCAATGATAATAATATCATAATAGTTGATCATAATAAATAATTGAGTACAATGATGAATGGATAGCTACTCAGCAAAATGACTATAATTCCTTCATGCAGCCTGTCGGCTGGTTGACGGAGGTTGAAGAATCATGCCCTGATTGCTGAAAAATTCATAAAAGAAATTACTTGTCATTTAGCTGACCAATTTTATTTTTTGCTGTGCATAGTTTTGACATTCTAAAATCAAACGTTATGAAAAAAGTAGTCGTTGCTATGAGTTTTTTGTTGTTTGCGTCGCTGGCGGTGTTTGCGCAGCAATCAGCAGTATTCAATCCATCAGAAGGAGCCATTCATGGATATGATCCGGTTGCCTATTTCAAGGAGAATAAACCGGTAAAAGGTGATAAACAATATGCTTATTCGTGGAATTCCGCCACCTGGTATTTTGCCAGCCAGCAAAACCTGGATGCTTTCAAAGCCAGCCCGGAAAAATTTGCGCCGCAATATGGCGGTTATTGCGCTTATGGTCTTGCAGATGGACACAAAGCCCCCACTGATCCGCAGGCATGGCTGATTGCAGACGGCAAGTTATACCTGAACTATAATAAAGATGTTCAGCAAATCTGGAAGAAAAAACAAGCTGAGTACATTCAGAAAGCAGATAAAAACTGGCCGCAATTGAAGGACAAGGAATAGTTGTTATTGGAGGTTAGGGTTGTAAGGGTGGTACCGGGTACCACCTTTTTTATTTTTTACCTGTAAATGTAAACCAGGAGACGATTGAACCGGCTTTTTTATACCTATTTGCAGTTTAATCAAACCTTGTTCAACCATGCAAACTGTTATTGAGCGGGAAAAGCAACAACAAAAGGAAACAGTTCGGATAGAAGCTTTCAGTGACGGCGTATTTTGCGTGGCCATCACGCTACTATCTATAGAGATTGGTGTTGAAGCAAAACAAATTGAAACAAACAATGGGCTTTTGCATTCAATTTTGGAACGCTGGCCAATTTGCCTGGCTTATGCAACCAGTTTCATAAATGTTTTACTTGCCTGGATGGGACATCATGGGTTATTTAAAAACATGAGAAACACCAACAACGCGGTGATGATAACAAACGGATTGCTGCTGATGCTTGTTGCGCTGGTACCTTTTCCAACAAAAACACTGGGCTTATACCTGCAGACCGGCGCTTTTAAAGCCGCTGTTGTTTTTTATACCGGTTATTTTGTTTTGATAAGTTTAGCATTTCGTCTTTTATGGTATGCAGCATCCAGGAACCTGGATTTATTGGTGCATGGCATCAGTGTTTCAGTCATAAAAAATATAACAAGAAATGAAAATCTTGGGCTTATCTGTAACAGTGTTATTTTCCTGGTATCTTTTGTAAGTCCGTGGTTTGCACTGACGCTGAGTTTTGGTATGTGGGGTTATTGGATATTTTTTGCCTAGTATCAGCAGCCGGTATATTGGGGGAGAAGCTTTATTTGTTCAGTCTGTAATGATAGCGGGTGTAGGGTATTTCAAAACCCAATTGTTTAAACCCGTCATAGGCTGCCTGGTTTTTCGTTTTGTCGGGTAATTCAATATCAGCAACAAATAAAACAATACCCAATTGCAATCCATCAGTGATGGCTTTTTTCCAGATAGCAAAATCAGGGGCGCAGTCTTTTGTCATTACACCGGGTACAGGCGCGTCTACACCCGAAAACAGGGTTCCCTTATCTGTCTGGTAAAAGGAACGGCAGGCAATTATTTTATTGTTGCGAAAAGCGACATAGTGTCTCCATCCTTTTCTTGCAGCAAAGGCGCGTGGCCATTCATCAAAATTAAAACCATAGGTAGTAAGTAAAAATCCCACCCAGCTGTCTGTTAGTGATTTATCAACAAGCTTCACTTCGATCGAATCAAATGAAGGTAACGATGGTACAGGCTGGTTGTTCCGTACAACTCTTTCCCAGGAGCCGGCAAGATAAAATCCATTTTGTTTCAATAAAGATTCACTTCCTTCGGGTCGCATCGGCATGGAATAATGGACTAGGTATTTTTCATGATGGGTATAAAAATTTTTTATGGTGTCTATCACCTCCTGCGTAAATAGCTGGGAAAGCCCGGAGCCTATTACACGATTAAAAAGAGGTATGGGTTCACGCTGAAAATTAATTGCCAGGCCCCCATTGATTTCCCTGTATTGCAAACCATTTATGCTGCGGAAACTTTCTGGTGCTGCATCAATCAAATCCCTCCATGCGGCAATTTCTGTGTATTCAATTAATGTAGCGTTCATAACCGGGTTTTCGATGTGGGTATCATGTTGCTGGTGAACAATACTGCAGGAAAAGAACGCTATAAAACCGGCGAATCCCGGCAGCAGGCGACAGGCTTTCATGACGCTAGTTTTTTTTCCTGCGATGAAATGTGCCTGTAATCACCAGCAATGTTTTGCCGTCGAGGGTGGCGGTTTCCTTCATGTGCATCAGGCCTTTCCCGTCGAAAGTTACGCTGATTGTTTCCAGGTATTCTTTACCGTTTTGCAAACCCGTATGAGTCATGGAGAAATGCCGGGAATCGGTAAACAAGCCGGTGTGTTCATGAGTTGTGCCCAGGTTATCTACGGAAAACCAATGGATTTTGCCATCGTTGGGGCTTACACCCGCCAGGTTTGCACCATAGAGTTTGCCCATGCCCGGTATGTTTGCCTTTTCTATCATTGTGAACCCGTTGTTATCAGCCGTGGTTTTGAAATCGGCAGTATAGGCAAAATGCTGTTCTTTTCCATCCATTTGCAGGGTGGCCGCATTTGTTTCCCAAAAGCCCTGGAATTGCAGCAACATTTTTAATTGCGCCGCAGTTGCTTCATTCATTGACTGGGCCTTTGTGCCAAAGGCAGGCAATAGCAGTGCGAACAGAAAGTATCCCATTTTCTTTTTCATTGTAATACTGTTTTACCAAAGGAGGCGGGAAACCTTCAGAAAGTTCGGTTTGCGGAAAAATATTTAGTGAGAGTTATGCAAATGCATCTTTGTTACCTTGTTTTTGTTGCGGTATAGCACCAATATGCTGCTTTCAGGGCAACGATCGGGGTATTCGGTGGAGTTGGTATTTTGAACCTCTACGATGGAGAGTAAACCACTGCTCATTACATTCACCTGGCTGAAATGATTGCCGTATACCAGGTCGTCGTTAATTTCTTTTTCGATGAGTGCGCGTCCAAAATCCTTTTTGCCGCTGGTGAAGATCAATGCCAGGTCTTTGCTAAAATGCTGCAATAGTTTTTCACGGTGGCTGGGCGATGAGTGAACAGATTGAAAATAATTGTTGTACAGATGGTTCCATTGCAATGCCTGCAGGTAAGCCATATCGTTGTCATCACTGCTTTGCATCCACTGTTCAGCCATTTTTTGTTTTGCCTGGTTAAGCCGGCTGCGAACCGTGCCTGCCGGAATACAAAGTATGGTGGCTATCTGATCGTAAGAAGTCCAGTTAGAGAAATAACGCAGCATTAAAACGCTCTGCAGGGGGACGGTTAGGTGGTTGATGGTATCATAAATTTTTGTTTGCCGGCCCTGCACATCAAGCTTGCTGTTTATTTGGTCTTCCCAGCATTCCCGCAATGCAAACAATGAAGGATCGGGATGAACAGATGAATTGATGCGGGTGAATTGCCTGTTGCAATAACGGATCAGTATTGTTTTTAGCCAACCAGCAAATGCGCAGGGGTCTTTGAGCTGAGGCAATTTGAGATAGGCCTGCAAAAATGTCTCCTGCACCGCATCTTTGGCAAAAGGGCTATTGCCGCAAATTCGCAGTGCCATTCCATACAGCCAGGGGTAATGTTGCCGGTATAAAGAATTCCAGGCCGATTCATCACCTGCTATAGCGGCTCTGATTGTTTGGTGCATGTTTACCTGAATTAAACACTGGTACAAAATTAGGCATCGGCCGGTAAATATATTATTCCCTCTGGCTTATTGTAACAAAATTGTTCCTTCAACAGGCAGTTTTTTAACAGTGGGTGAAACTGCCATATCGTTCACGAGATCGTACGCTTTTATCACACGCAAAACCTCTGCCACGCCCCAGGCCTGCGCAACACAACCCCTTGGGTGATGTGGTGCTGTTGCATCAAATATTTCTGATACACTGCCTATACAGGCCTCATTTAAATGATATTTAAAATTTTCAATTACCTGTACGGCCTTGTCTTTTGCGCCGTCAACTTTTATAATGACGTCGATGTAGGGCCCCAATAACCAGCTCCAGACCGTTCCCTGGTGATAGGAAGAATCCCTGTGCCAGGCATCTCCACCATATACCGGCACATAGTGAATGTCATTTGCATTCAGGCTTCTTAAGCCAACGGGTGTGTACAATTGGGCTTCTGTAACTTGCAGAACGGCTTTTGCTTTTTCTCCCTCAATTAATGCGTAAGGAAGGCTGATAGCAAAAAGCTGGTTGGGCCTTAGTTCATTTACCGCATTGCCGTTTTCGTTAATGCAATCGTACAAATAATTTCCTTCTGCATACCAGAATCGCTGATTAAAACTTTCTTTTAATTTTTCCGCACTGCCGTTTACAACGAAAGCGTCATGCGGCTGGTTGTTCAATTGCAGCAGTGCTGAAAATATTTTAAGTGCGTTGTACCATAAAGCCTGTATTTCTACCGGCTTGCCCATTCTTGGTGTAACCACCCATTCTCCTATTCGCGCATCCATCCATGTCAGTTGCTGCCCGCTTTCACCTGCGTACAATAAACCATCTTCATCCACATGAATATGATAACGGGTTCCTTTAAAATGCCAGTCAATAATGTCCTTTAGCGAAGGAAGTATTTCCTGTAATACAAATTGCTGGTCATTGGTTGCTTCCAGGTATTTAAATACGGCAATGAAATACCATAGTGTGCCATCAACATTATTGTATTCCGGTGGTTCTCCATTGTCCTGAAAGCGGTTGGGTAACATACCCATACTGATACTTTTTGCAAATGCTGACAAAATTTTTTTTGCATCTTCGTACCGGCCGGTACACAGGGTCAGCCCCGGTAAAGAGATCATCGTATCGCGCCCCCAGTCGGTAAACCAGTGGTATCCTGCTATAATTGTTTTTAAATCCTGCCCGCGGTTTACGATAAACTGGTCGGCCGCCAGTACCAGTTCCTGAATTGTTTCATTGTCCGGCTGGCCTGACAGCAAATTCCTTTTTCTTTTTTCTTCAGTCAATAATAATTCAAGTGCATCTTTGTATTGCGGGTCATCTGCAGCAATAACAATCCCCAGTGTATCACCCCCTTGTAATGTAACGGAGAATTTGCCGTGCGAAAACAGGTCTTCTGTATAATCCAGTCCACGGTATTTTTCGGTGCTGTAATTAAAATTATAAAACCATTGTGGGTTTGCATGAAAGGAGGCACCCGGCACTTTTATAAAAACAGGCGGTGTATCGTTATAGGCTTTGACCGTAAAAATATGATTGTTAAATGAAGCTTGCTGGTTGATGGCATTGTTTGCATGCATCAGGCTGTGATAACCCCGCACAGACAACAGGGGCAGCAACTCCATGGTGAAAGGCGCTGCCGCATTTACTACCTGGTAAACCACAACAACTGTATTTTCTCCATGCACCATCGCGATGGTTTTTTGTAACTGAACATGGCCCGCGTTGTAAGTAAACACAGGGAAAAGGCCCCGGTTAAAATTCGTTGCATGCCTGAAACCCTGCGGATAGATGGTATCGCCATAATGATTGGTGCCCAGCTCAAACCGCTCTCCGTTTATAACCAGGGTTTCATCCAGTTTTGATACCAATGACATTCTTTCTGCAGGTGGTACAGTAGCCGCCACCAGTAAGCCATGATAACGGCGTGTATGGCAGCCAATAATAGAAGAGCCGCTCCAGCCACCAAGCCCATTGGTTTCTAACCATTCATGCTGAATGGCTGCTTCAAAATTTTGTAAAACGGTGGTATCTTTTTGTAACATCGGTTATTAAATTTATTGAAAAAAAAATCATGCAACCGGTCGTTTGTTCTTTTCATACAGGCTGATCTTGTTAATCAATTCGGCAACAACACCAGTCCAGCCCGTCTGATGAGTGGCCCCCACGCCCCTCGCGGTATCGCCATGAAAATATTCATAGAATAAAACGAGATCTTTAAAATTCGGGTCATGCTGGTAAATGGTGTCATTGCCGTTTACTTTTCTTTTTCCATTTTCATCCTGCCGGAAAATGCTGACGAGGCGGGATGCCAGATCATTTGCCACTTCCTGCAGGCAAACTTTTTTGCCTGAGCCGGTTGGCATTTCAACCATGCAATCCCGCCGGTGGTATTCACTCAGTATTTGTAAGGCATTTACCAGCAGGTAATTCATCGGCATCCATACCGGCCCGCGCCAATTGCTGTTTCCGCCAAAAAGGGAAGTATTGCCTTCCGCCGGCTGATAGTCTAATCCAAAGTATTGCCCGTCTATGGTTACACCATATCCCTTTTCATGTATTTTGGAAATTGAGCGGATACCACCGGCAGAAAGAAACTCATTTTCATCCAGCAAAGCCCTGATTAATTTTTCCAGTCTTGCTTTTGGTACAAGAGACAATAAGATATCATCATGATCATGCAGCTCTTCTATTACCAGGTGATGTCCATTGTCCTGCCGGTATTGCTGAAACCATTTCAACCTTCTTTTAAACTCGGGAACCTTATCCAGCTTATCTTTTTTCAAAACCAGTGTTGCAAACAAAGTACTCAGTCCAACAAGGCTGCGAACCTTTAAGGGGATATATCGCCCGTCGGGCATGGAAAGCACATCATAGAAAAAACCTTCTTCGTCATCCCAACTACCGGTCCAGTCTTCACCGATGCGGTTTAATGACTCTGCGATATAAATAAAATGTTCAAAAAATTTGGTTGCCACATCTTCATAGGTGGCATCATACTGCGCAATTTCCAGGGCCATCTCCAGCATATTCAGGCAATACATCGCCATCCAACTGGTGCCATCGGCCTGTTCCAGCACACCGCCACCAGGTATGGCGCTGCTCCGGTCAAATACACCAATATTGTCCAATCCTAAAAAACCTCCTTCGAAAACATTGTTGCCTTTGTGATCTTTACGGTTAACCCACCAGGTAAAATTGATCAGCAATTTTTGAAAGGCCCTTTTTAAAAAATCAATATCCGCTTTCCCGGTTTTTTGGCGATCGATTGTAAATACCTGCAGACAGCTCCATGCATGAACGGGAGGGTTTACATCGCCAAAAGCCCATTCATATGCGGGCAACTGGCCATTGGGATGCATATACCATTCGCGCAGGAATAAGATCAGTTGTTCCTTGGCAAAGCCGGCGTCAATCATAGATAACGGAACACAATGAAAAGCGAGATCCCAGGCTGCATACCAGGGATATTCCCATTTGTCGGGCATAGAAATAATATCTTCATTGTTCAGCGAATGCCATTGGTGATTGCGGCCTTGTTTGCGGCTTTCGGGAGGAGCGGGTTGGCCTTTATCGCCGTTGAGCCAGCGCGGTATATCAATATTGAAATATTGCTTGCTCCATAGCATGCCGGCAAATGCCTGTCGCTGGATATTGTATAAATCACCATCAGCCGTTGCGGTAATGCCTGCATAAAACTGGTTCGCTTCAGTAATACGCGTTTCAAATAAAGTATTGAAAGAACCATCAAACGGATTGTGCATTATGACGGTTTTGCTCAGCCGCAATTTTATGGTCACGGATGACTGTGGTTCGATATTGAATTCGTACATGGGTGCAAACTTGGTTCCTTCCTTTTTTTCCTGCAACCAGCCGAAGCGCTGTTCGGTCACGGCTGTGTGAAAAGCATCTTTGACAAAAGGGGTTGCATTGGGTTGCTGGTACAAACGCTCCGTATTGGTTTCATTTTCTGTAAAAAGGGTACGGACGGGTTTTTCAAAGTAAAAATGATAAATACCAAGTTCGGGATGTTTCAGTTCGGCAGACGCATAGCTGTCCCGGGTTTCCCCCGGCTGTATTATTGGTTTTTCATTCATAATGCCGGCTGTCCAGAGATTGCGGAACCAGATAGTAGGTAATAATGAAAGAGCGGCGGTCGCATGGCCGCGGTTATATGCCGTAACACGGATGCAAAGGTCTTCCGTATCGCTTTTTGCATATTCAGTAAAAACATCAAAGTATTTTCCTTCGTTGAACAAACCTGTATCGAGTAATTCATACTCCGCTTCATACTTCGATCGATTGCGGTTTGTGCCCACAAGATCGGCATAGGGGTAGGCAGCCTGCGGATATTTATACAGGTGTTTCATATACGAATGGGTAGGCGTATTATCCAGGTAGTAATACAACTCTTTTACATCCTCTCCGTGATTGCCTTCGTTGCCAGTTAACCCAAATAGCCGTTCTTTTAGAATGGGATCTTTGCCATTCCATAAAGTCAGTGCAAAACAAATACGCTGCAGATCATCACTGATACCTGCAATACCGTCCTCACCCCAGCGGTAAACGCGGCTACGTGCATGGTCATGCGGAAAATAATCCCATGCCTCGCCATGCTCACTGTAATCTTCCCGGACGGTGCCCCATTGGCGTTCGCTGAGATAGGGTCCCCATTTTTTCCAGGCTGCATTTTGAAGGCGTTCTTGTTCTTTGTTCATTAGATAAGAAATTAATTGACTAAGAGATTAAAAGGGCATTTACTGATTAATTGGCCACCTGTGAAAGCTGGCCATGTGCATTAGCAAGTCCCCCTTTTGGGGGAGATTTAGAGGG